>ERZ827512.27-NODE-27-length-235802-cov-8.387907_pt1 | contig 235802 bp, 215 predicted proteins | sample MGYA00519916_ERZ827512 | MGnify/ENA primary metagenome ERZ827512 (study PRJEB31778, sample SAMEA3449335) | human gut metagenome | biome: human gut; feature: human-associated habitat; material: faeces | place: United Kingdom | collected 2010/2012 ...
CTAAAGGACTGGAAGACGGAGAAAGAAAACGCGAAGAAGAATTGAAAGAAAGAATAGAAGAATTAAGGCAAAAGGCAATAATGGATGAAAAAGCAATTTACGCTAAAGGACTGGAAGACGGAGAAAGAAAACGCGAAGAAGAATTGAAAGAAAGAATAGAAGAATTAAGGCAAAAGGCAATAATGGATGAAAAAGCAATTTACGCTAAAGGACTGGAAGACGGAGAAAGAAAACGCGAAGAAGAATTGAAAGAAAGAATGGAAGAATTAAGGCAAAAGGCAATAATGGATGAAAAAGCAACTTATGCTAAAGGACTAGAAAAAGGCAAACTAGAGGTTGCAAAAAAAATGTTAGAGTTAAAAATAAGCAAAGAAACAATAGCTAAAGCAACAGGATTAACCATTCAAGAAATAGAAAATATTTCCAATTAGAGACAGCCCTCGAGGTAACCCATTTAAATTAGGATAATTGTGTAGGGGCGATTTTAATCGCCCGTTATATATGAAAACAATATGGTGGAATCTACAATTAGGGACAGCCCCAAATTGTCACTAAGGACAATTTGGAACAGTCCCTAATTGTAGGCATTCATAGATTATTTCTTCTAATTTTCTTGTGTCTACTATTGATTCTATGCTTGCTTCTAATATTTCCTCTGCTTTGGCTTTTTTTAAGTCTAATTGATAGCCATTTTTTAATGCTAATTGTCTTATAAATTCTCTGTTTGTTCTTCCATTTCCCTCTCTGAATGGATGTAATACGTTTAGTTCTGCTAAATAGTATGCTAATTTTGTTGCTAAGTCTTTTTTATTTAATCCTTGCAAATATTCTTCTTTTTTTAGCTTATTTAATAAGCTTTCAATTTCTGTTTCTATATATTCAAATTGAGCAAATCTAAACTCTCCTTTTGCTATATTTTCTGTTCTAAATTGTCCTGCAAATGGATATACGTCTTCAAATAGGTATTTATGAATCTGTTTAATATGGTTTGAGTCAAAGTTTCCTGTTATACCTGATTTTCTTAAGCCTAAGGATTTTGCAGCTGTGATTTTTGCTTCATATGTTTGCAATTTTTCTATGTTCATTATGTTTAATTTATTTTTTAATACAGTGGTTCCTGGATAGCAATATTTAGAGTTATAGGTTTCATATATGTCTCTCATAATTTTTCCTTTCTACACTTTTTACAATTAAAAACTGCCTTTTGTTTATTGGCAGTTTTTTGTGTAATTTTAATTTTATAAACTTTGATTTTTTATTATTTCTATTAATTGTGGCATATTTAATTCATCATTTGCAAATCTTCTATACATGTCTACATCTGCATTTGTTATTTCCATTCCTTCTATTGCTAAATCATTTTTTATATTATCTATATCAAATTTAAATACTTCTTCGTTAAACATTTTTAAGTACCTCCAAAATTAATTTTATTTTAACCCATTTATACTATAATTATACCACAAAATGCCGTAAAAGTCCAGTGTTTTCACGTTTTTTGGTAAATGAATTTCAATTATTCATTTTATTTACATTTCTTATTATGTTGTCCACATCTATATGTTTTATTTGCTTGTTTTCCATTAGGATTTCTCCATTTACTATTGTTGTTTCCACATTTAGTCCACTTGTGTTATATACTAAGTTTGCAATTTGGTTTAAATTTGGTATCATTTTTATATTGTCTAGCTTTTCTTCTGTATCTACTATTATTATATCTGCTTGTTTGCCTTCTTCTAAATTTCCTACTTTATCTTCCAATTTTAATGCTTTTGCTCCATTTATTGTTGCCATTTTTATAACGTCTTTTGCTGTTATTCTTGCTTCATTTTCATGTATGCCACCTTGTATCAAACAAGCTACTCTCATTGCATCAAACATATCCAAATTACTTCCTGAACCTTGCCCATCTGTTCCTAATGCAACATTTAACCCGTTTTTTATGTATTTAGTTGTGTCTGCTATTTTACAACCTAATCTTAAATTTGATATTGGATTATGTACTATGCTACAATCCATTGTTTTTAAAATTTCTATATCTTCATCATCTAACTTAACACCATGTGCCAATATATTATGCGTATTACCAAAGTATTTTTTTAGTACATATATTGCTTTTTGCCCATGTTGTTTTTTTATATCTTCTATTTCATCTATGCTTTCCAAAAAGTGTACATGTACTGGCAAATTATATTTTGATGCTATTTTAGAAACCTTTTCTAAGCAATTGTCTGAACAAGTATAAAAACTATGTGGAGCTACAGTATATGTTATTAAATCATTTCGTTTATCTCGCGTTTCATATAAATGTTCAAATTCAGCTATTCTTTTATCAGTGCCTTCTTCCCCATCTGTTGATGTAATTGTTCTGGTTAGAACTAACCTTATTTTGCTTTTCTCTGCTGCTTTTCTTATTTGTTCTGACATAAAATATTGGTCATTTATACAAGTACAGCCTGTTCTTATCATTTCTATAAATGACAACATACTTGCATTATATATATCCTCTTCTGTTAATTTTTCTTCCCTTGGCCATATTTTTTCATTTAACCATTCGTATAAACTACATCCTTCTGTTGTTTCCCTAAATATGCTCATTGGTACATGTGAATGTGCATTTATTAGTCCTGGCATTATAATTTTATTTTTCGCATTTATTATATATGCTTCACTATCTTCTAAATTTTTTTCCATCTTTTTTATTTTGCCGTTTTCAATTAAAATATTTATCTCTTCTATCACAACATCGTTATTTTTAATAATTAAAGCTTTTCCATTTTTTATTAATATTTTAGACATCTCTTCTTTTCTTTCCTTTCTTAATAGTAGTTAGAGCTTCTCTTTTGCTTAAGTATATACAGTATTAAATATTTTGTCAATTTTTTATATTTTTTTTGTTGATAAAAAACTGCATCTGTAGTATTATATTTTATATACCGCTAATGAAAAGGTACACTTTATGTGTAAAAAGGAGTTGTTATGAGAGATTCAAAAATAGATTTTTATAGTCCTACTGCTCTAAAATCGTATAATTTAGATAAGACTATGAGATACCAGTTAAATGTTTTAGGTAATCTTGATTTTTTTACTAAAAGGCATAGCGAAAATGTTGCTAATCTTGTTTGCAGAATTTGCCAATATTTGAACTGCAATAATAGTTATACTGTTTATTGTACAATTTGTGCTTATTTGCATGACATTGGCAAAATGTTTATTCCTTTAAGTATATTAAATAAACCTGATAAATTAACACCTGAAGAATATGAAATAATGAAAACTCATACTACTTTAGGTTATGAAATGTGTATAAAGGATTTAGAATTGCGTCCTTATGCTGTTGGCCCTTTATACCATCATGAAGCTTTAAATGGAACTGGCTATCCTAATGGTGTAACTAAAGAAAACATTCCTTATTGCGCTCAAATTATTAGAGTTGCTGATGAATATGATGCTATTGTTACCAAAAGAAGATATACAACACACGTAAATATTTCAGAAACCCTACGTGATTTAATAAAAGATGCAAGACCTGACCCTGTTCTTGTTGCTTTAGACCAATTAAATGAGAATAAAAAGTTGGGTAAAATAAACGGAAAAGTTTTAAAAGTTTTATTTAAAGTTGTTATTGATGATACCAATTACGAGATTTCTTGTATTTGGGATTATATTAAGTATTTGCAATCTCAAATTAAAAGATTGGAATTAATGGAAAGCTACAGTATTAAAATGCTTAAAGCTACTAAGGAAAAAACTCAAAACTATTATAGAGAGGGTATTAGAATGCTTTTGCAAGATGGCGAAACCTTTGATAATTTCCTTCAAGTTTTGAATGAATACAGACAAGCTGTTATTACTAGAAAAGATATTATTGATAAATTAAAAAATGAAATTCTAATTATTAAAAAATTAAAAGTTTAATGCACTAGATATATAATTCTTTTTCCCCACAAAAAGCCTTCTTTGGAATAATAAATCCAAAAGAAGGCTTTTACTGTATAATTTTATGCTCTTATTAGGTCTGTTAATACATCATCTAGTGCTATTGGCGTTACTTTATTGTTTATTAATATTTTTAATAATTTTTCTGTTTGCTTTTCTTCTAATAAAATATTATTTATTTCTCTACTTTCTATTTTTTCCTTTTTAGTGTCTTTGTACTTTTTTACTATGCCTATTCCATATGTTTCTCTGTTTCCATTCGCAAAGAGTTTGCTAATTGTTTTATAATATTCTAATTTTATTCTTTCTCCTATGTTTAACTCTTCTGAATCTCTAGAATCAATTATTGCTTCTCCATAAAGCTCTTTTATGTTATTCATACTTATCCCTTCCTTTGTTAAGATATATTCAATATATATCATATTTGCTAGAAGTTCAAGCATTTTAGTTCGTTCGTTTTTTATGTTTTTCGACAATTATTGTTTTATTATTTTAATTATTTCTTTATATATTTTATCTTCGACATCATTTATGGCTATTTTTGTCGCATTTTGTCCCATCTTTTTTAGTACTTCTGCGTTAGATATTATACTATATATGTTTTGATCTAACATTGTACCAGTTAAGTTTTTGTCTAATATTACCCTTGCCGCGCAAGCATCTTCTAAAACTCTTGCATTATATTCTTGATGATTTTCCGTTGCATGAGGAAATGGAATAAATATAGCTGGTTTTCCTAATAGTGCAACTTCTGTTACTGTCATTGCTCCACTTCTTGAAACTACAAGGTCTGCATAGTTCATAATTTCTTGCATATTATAAATATATGGTACTACTCTTACACTTTGTATATTGTTTATATCTATTCCTTTTTCATTTAATTTTTCTTTTATTATGTCATACTGCGATGGGCCTGCTGCCCATATAATTTGATATCCTCTATTGCTTTTTTCGGTTATTATTTCTATCATGCTGTCATTTATACTTTGTGCCCCTTGACTTCCCCCAAATATTAATACTCTTGGCTCATAATCTTTAAAGCCAAATTCTTTTGTTATCTTTTTCTTTTCTTCTGTTGTCAATTCCATTTTTCTTAATTTAGTTGGAGTTCCTGTTACAACAATTTTTTTAGCTTTTGGTAATTTCTTTATTGCATCTTCAAATCCAACTAATATCAGATTAACTTTTTTTGATAACATTTTTACAGCTATTCCTGGGAATGCGTTGCTCTCATGTAATACAGTTGGGATTTTTTTTGATTTTGCAGCAAGCATAACCGGAACACATATGTATCCACCAGTACCTATAACAACATCTGGCTTAAATTCTTCTATTATTTTTTTAGCCTCTTTTATTGAAGCAAAAGTTTTATACATTTCTTTTATATTTTCTATTGAAACTTTTCTGCTAAATCCATATGCTTCTATTGTTTTTAAGGTATATCCAGCCCTTGGAACTAAATCATTTTCTAGTCCCCTTTCTGTTCCTATAAATATTATTTCTGAATTTGGCTGTTCACTTTTTATTTTATTTGCAATTGCTATTCCTGGATTTATATGACCACCTGTACCTGCAGCAGCAATAATTACCTTCATTTTTTCCCTCCTTATACCTTAGTTCCTGCTCTTGAAATATTTAGCAGAATTCCACATGAGCTTAATAAAATTAATAATGCTGTACCTCCATAGCTAAAAAATGGTAATGGCATTCCAGTGTTTGGTATTGATGATGTTACAACACCTATATTTATAATTACTTGTATCCCTATTAATGTTGTTATTCCAGTTGCCAACAGACTACCAAACATATCTGGTGATTTTATTGCTATTAAAATTCCTCTCCAAATAAATATTGCGAATAGTAAAATTACTATAACACAACCTATAAAACCTAATTCTTCAGCTAATATTGAAAATATAAAATCATTATGTGGTTCTGGTATATATAAATATTTTTGTTTACTTTCTCCTAATCCTACACCAAAAAGTCCACCAGAACCTATTGCATATAATCCTTGGACTGCTTGCCATCCAACTTCTGTCGCATCTGCCCAAGGATCCATAAAAGACATAATTCTTTTTATACGGAATCCTCCTTTTCCCGTGGCTTGCAATGCTATTATTCCTACTGTTACTGCAAGTGCACCTATTAAACCTGTTATTACAAAGTAGATTAACCTACATCCTGCCATAATCATCATTACACAAGTTACTGCTGCTGTAACAACAGATGCACTTAAATGGTTTTGTACAAAGTACAGTATAAATATTGGTGGAATTATCCATGATAAAGGTCTTACAAATCCATTTTTAAAGCTTTTTAGTTCTGACTTATGGTCTGTAAGATATCCTGCATAAAATATTATTAACCCTATTTTAGTAATTTCTGATGGTTGAAATTGTATAAAGCCTAAGTCTATCCATCTTGTTGCTCCATTTGCTTCTACTCCCAATCCAGGTATTAGCACTAATGGCAATATTCCTACAGATATTACATAAAATATTTTATAAAAATTTTTATATATTCTATAGTCTATTTTGGAAATACCTATCATTAACCCTATTCCAATTACTGCAGCTAATAGTTGCGTTTTTACATATGAATAACTATTACCAGATTCTGCAATTGCTGATGGAGCTGATGCTGATAGCACCATAACAATTCCTAATGATAGCAATATAATAATTATTAGAAAAAGTATAAAATCAAATTGATTATTTACAAAACTTGAAATTGTTTTTTTGCTTTTTGTCATTGGATTCTCCTTTCTCATAATTATATTGCTAATAATCCTACCACACTTAACATTAATGTTATAATACTAAATATTGATACTATTTTGTTTTCGTTCCAACCTGATAATTCAAAATGGTGGTGTATTGGTGTCATTTTAAAAATTCTATTTCCTGTTTTCTTAAAATATCTTACCTGTATCATTACAGATAATGTTTCTATCACTGGCACTAAAGCTATTATTAGTAATAATAATGGCATTTTTAAATATAATGCCATTCCAGCAACTGCTCCACCTAACATTAATGAACCTGTATCTCCCATAAATATTTTTGCTGGGTTTAAATTAAATAATAAAAATCCTAAGCATGTTCCTATAGTAATACTTCCAAATACAACTATTTCCTTTATATTAAATATTATTCCTATTACTGTTAGACAAGTTAATATTAGTGCTGTTACACTTGTTGCTAGTCCATCTATTCCATCTGTAAGATTTACTGCATTTGATGTTCCAAGTAATACAAGTATTGCAAATGGTATATATAACCATACTGGTAAAGTAAAATATGTTTTTATAAAAGGTATATATGTTTCTGTGCCGATATTTAGCACCTTTGTTATGTATAATACAAATGCTACTGAAAATATTAATAATCCTATCATTTTGTACAGTGGTTTTAGTCCTTCTGTGTTTTTTAAAACTAATTTTTTAAAATCATCTATAAATCCTACTAGACCAAAGCCTATTGATACTGCTGCAATTGGTATTAAGTTTTTTGCAACAGATGATTGATTATCTTTTATATAATCATAACACAGGAATCCTGTTAATACTGTAATTACTAAAATCATTATTATGCCACCCATTGTTGGTGTTCCTTGTTTACCTAAATGGGATTGTGGACCTTCTGTTCTTTCCATTTGACCAACTTTTAATTTTTTTAATATTGGTATTATTGCTAATGATGTAATTATTGTAATTACAAATGACAACAATAATATTTTTATTTGATATTGCATAATTCTCTCCTTACATTTTGTTTATTATTTGTTTTATAATTGTTTTTTCGTCAAAAGGATTTTTTACGCCATTTACTTCTTGATATGTCTCATGACCTTTTCCTGCCAATACTACTATATCATTTTTTGTTGCCATTTTTATTGCATGCTCTATAGCTTTTTTTCTATCTACTATACATACATATTTTCCTTTTGTTCTTTTTATTCCACTTTCTACTTCTTTTACTATTTCTTCTGGGTCTTCTGTTCGTGGGTTATCTGATGTTATTATTGTATAATCTGCAATTTTACCAGAAATTTCGCCCATTATGGCTCTTTTAGTTGTATCTCTATCTCCTCCACAGCCAAATACTGAAATTACTTTTCCTCTAGTATAGCCTTTTACAGCATGTAAGATACTTTCTAAACTTTCTGGTGAATGTGCATAGTCTAACATTATTGTTAAATTCTTCTTATTATTTACCAATTCGCTTCTTCCTGGAACTCTTACTTCTTGTAAAGCTTTTTTTATACTCTCTGTATCGCATCCTAGTTGTTGGCAAACACATATTGCAGCTAATGCATTATATACACTAAATCTTCCTGGGATTTCTACTTTTACTCTTTCATTTTTAGCATTTAGTTTTACTATAAAGTCAACATATGAATTTGTTATTGTAATATCTTTTGCTGAAACCATGGCGGTATTATCTAGGCCATATGTTTTAACATCGCAATCTTTTAATGCATTTAGTATTTTAGAAGAATATATATTGTCTACATTTACAAATGCTTTTTTGCACATTGTAAATAACTTTAACTTTGAATTCAAATAGTCTTCCATATCCGGGTGTTCTTTTGGGCTTATATGATCTTCTGAAAAATTTGTAAATACTCCCATATCAAAATCACAACCTGCTACTCTAGAGAGTTTTAAACTTTGAGAGGATACTTCCATTATAACTACTTCGCAACCATCTTCTACCATTCGTGCAAACATTCTTTGTAATTCTAAGCTTTCCGGTGTTGTTCTGTCACTGTCTTTAAGTTTTGTATCTCCACTATAAATTGCTATTGTTCCAACTAATCCTGTTTTTATGCCTTGCTCTTTTAATATTTCTCTCATCATATAAGTTGTAGTAGTTTTGCCTTTTGTTCCTGTTACTCCTATTAGTTTGAATTTTTTTGATGGATTATCATAAAAATTACAAGAACATATTGCTAGTGCATACCTCGTATCTGGGTGTAGTATTATTGTAATTCCCTCTGGAATTTGTTTTATTATACTCTTATCTATGTCTTCTGGTGCTAATACTACTTTTGCACCATTTTTTATTGCATCTAATATATATTCTGTACCATCATTTTTAAATCCTCTTATTGCAATAAACATATCTCCTTGTTGCACTTTTCTAGAGTCATTTTCTATGTTTGGTATATCTATGTCTAAATCTCCTTTTGCTCTTAAATTTTCTAAACCATACAATATAGATTTTAGTTTCATACCGTTCTCCTTGTTTATATAATTTTTCAAACATATTATATAATGAATTTTAATTTTTGTATACATTTTTTATAATTTTTCTATAAGAGATATTTGCAATATTTTAATATTTTCTAGTTTAAAAAATAACTAGAAGTTTTTTTATTCTAGTTATTTTTTATACTTTTTCTGATTTTTTAATAATATAAATTAAATATTCCTATCTTTTATTTTTAATGCATATTCATATGCATTAATATAATCTTCTTTTTTTATATAATTTCCAATTGTATTTATATAACTGTTGTCTTCTCTAACAAAGTTTGCATTCTTCATTATATTTATAGCTCCTGTATTTTTTATTAAATTTACCATTTCATCATATGAAATTCTATACTCATCATCTTTTTGAAATGTTCTTAGAATATATTTTATTAATATTGTTGAATATGTGGTATAAATTGTAGAAAATATATCTTCAGCAATATTTTTTTTGCTTAGTAAATCTTCTAAAAAATCTATTACCTTCAACGTATCATAATAATTTCTAACTAGGTTTTTACGCGCTCTTGTACTACTCTCGCCATATCTTACATAATGATAACATTTAAAGTCAAATAAATATATTTGTTTAATATTCATATATAATTCTAGACAAAATATTAAATCTTCCATCATTCTAATATCTGTTCTAAATTCAAGTTTATTTTTTATTGTTTCTGTTTTTGCAAATAGTAAACATACATATGTAGGGAGCTTGTCTTCAAAAATATTTAATAAAAGTTTATTATTTATTTCACTCTTATCTAGTATTTTATTTGATAAGTCTAATAAATCATTATTTGATTTAATTATATTTCCTTCTTCGTCTTCTTTTATGAAATTACAACGTAATAATTCTACATTTGTTTCTTCCATTTTTTTTATGATTTTTTCATACATATTATGTTCTATATAATCATCTGCATCAAGAAATGTTATATATCTTCCCGTTGCTCCTTTTATTCCTACATTTCTAGCATTTCCTACTCCATTATTTTCAATATCTACAATATTAATTCTTTTATCTTCTTTTTTATATTTTTTTGCTATTTCAAGGCTATTATCCGTAGAGCCGTCATTTACAATTATTATTTCTAAATTTTTATATGTTTGTTCTTTCAGGCAATTTAATAGCCTACCTATAAATTTTTCTGCATTATACATTGGGATAATTATACTAATAATATCATTCATCTTTTTTCTCTCTCATCTTTACTTTCTAATACACCATGCACTAATAAATATCTTTCAGCTAGTTCAACATTTTTTAATAAATTTTTATCAATTTTACTTCCACTTTTTATAAGCCTTGTAAATTCTTTATCCATTGTATTTATCATTTTAGAAATTGAAAAGCCATTTACTACTTTTTCTCTACATTTTTCTTTTATATCTGTGTTTTCTAGTTTATCAAATATTTCAAGAAATTTTGTTACATATTTTTCAATTTCTTCATCAGAATAATTAAAGTTTAACTGTTCTTCTAGTTTTTGATAAACTGGTACCAATGCTCCACACTCTTCATCTATTAATTCACTTTGTCCTCCAATATTAGCAGAAACAACTGGTACACCCATTGCCATTGATTCATATGCCACAAGAGCCAATCCCTCTTGTAAAGAACAAATAATTGTGGCTGATGCAACTTTATAAAATGGTCTAACATCTTTTTGATATCCAAAGCATTCTACTATATTTTGTAAATTATTTTCTATTATATAATTTTTTACATCTTTTAATGCGACACCATCTCCTACAATCGCTAATCTTACATCATCACGAATTTCAGCCAATTTCTTTATTACATTTATCGCAAAAATTGGTCTTTTAGCATGTACAATTCTGCATGGAAGTAAAATTACCTTTTTCCCTTTATATTTTTCCTTTAGTTCATCATATTTTTCCGACTCGAATTCTGGATTAAAATAATCGGTATCTGTTCCAATATAAACAGTTTTTACATTTTTCACATTTCTTTTCATTGTCTTGTACATTAAGTTTTTTAAATATTCTGTACATGTATATGTAGCATCTAAATAATCTGCTACTGCATTAGAATCTTTTGGCTTTCCACCATTTCGTAATGTCCAATTCTCTGAGTGTATATAATCAACAAAAGGAATTTCTTTAAATTGGCACTTTAGCCATGGTAATGCATAATATCCATAATAACTATTTGAAAAGAAAACAAGGTTAATTCTTCTACTTTTAATAATATATGCTATAAATGAGGCCCAATCTTTCTTTTTCAAAAAAGTAGATAAATCAAAGTATTCTTCCACATATTGTTCTATTTCTTGTCTTAGGTCATGTTCCGTTTTCTGTGTTGTTATTACACTAATTTCATAATTCTTTTGTTTCAATCCCTTTATTAAATTAAAATCGAATATCTCTGCACCACCTATTGCCGTCCAAGGTAAAATAAATAATATTCTTTTTTTCCCATCTGCAGGAACTACCGGTGGCTTTTTTAAGTCAATAATAGTAGGAATATTTTTATAATCTACTTCATAATTATTGTCAAATTGAATTGTATTTAGTTTATCATCTATTTTGTCTATTTCTTCTTGCATCTCAGGAGTAATTTTTTCATCTTGTTTTTTTGCATTTAAATTCCTATGCCAATATCCATAAAACTCCATTTTAAGTGGTACAGCTTTTTTGCTAAGAAGTTCTATACATGTGTACCATTGTCTTGGCAAATCATCTGTTATCTTCTCGTATTTTTCAAGTTCCAAAAATTTTTGTTTTTTTATAAATATCCCTGGAGCAATAATATTTTTCTTCTTCTCATCTATAATTCTTAGCTTATTGTTAATTAGCAATTCTTTTTTTCCAAATTCAACTACTCTTGAATATGAAAAATCTGCATCATAATTAAGCATCATAGCAAAAAAGCCACATTCTAGCATTGTTTCATTTAATAAATCATTTTCTTCAAAATTAAAAATTAATTCTGTCGAACTGTTTTTTATAGCTTCAATTTTTGCTTTGGCAATTGTTTCATAGTCATATACAATTATTTTTATTCTTTTATCTATATATTTTAAATTTATGATATCTGACTTGTTGTCGTTAATAACTATTATCCATTCCCAATAAGGAAATGTTTGATTAATTAGTGAATTCATCATTTGTACTACATAATTATAGCTTGAATTAAGGCTACATATTGTAATAACTGTAATTAAGCTTGTTCCTTTATTCATGCTTATTCTGCTAGATTTCATTTTCCCTGGTTCAAGAGTAAAATCAAAATTTTTTGTTTTTCCCATTTGCTTGGTATTTTTTTGCATTTATGTACCTCCATTTTGATCACTTTTGTTTAATCTCTTAGGTAAATTATATATATATATTATACCTCGAAATACAACGAAAATCAATACTGGTAAGGAATTTGATAGTGTCAATTTATTAGTCTTGTTTGATTTTTAGGAAAATCTATGTTATTTCTATCAACACCTTCTGATTCATAGTTTTCCGCCAGTCCAACAAATAGCACCACCTCTTTACTTTTACTTGCTTTTTCTATTGCTTGATTTAATAATATTTCGTCATCTTCATCTTTATCTATACGGTTATATCCTTTTTCATACTCCACTTTCACATTTTGGCTTTTTAACGCTTCATATGCGTTCTCAATTTTATATGAGTTAATTTATGTGAGTTATAACATACTTGAAGTCTTGTATTACACATTCGCCATTATTTTAGTTCCTTCTTTTACTTTTATTCCAGATTTAGGGATTTGTCTTGTTATTATATCTGTATTTACAATATCTTTTTCATTTTCTATTTCTAAATCCAAATTTATTTTTTTTAATTTTTTCTTTGCCTCCTCTATTGTTAGTCCCTCAATGTTTGGAACTTCAACATCCTTTTTTTCGTCTTCTTCCTTAACATTGTCTTTTTGCGCCTCTAAATACGGTAAAACTTCTGACAATACCTTTCCGCCAACTGGTGCAGCAACAGCACCTCCTTGGGTTATTTTAGCAACACAAATTTATACTGCTTTTACTAACAACTTTTTATTGTTTTCTATGTATTCTAAACATCTTTTAAATTCATCTTCAAACTTAAATTTTATTGTTATATTTTCATTTTCATGTACATAAATACATTCTATTAGTTCCATTACTATATCTCTTGATAATTTTGTTATGCCTTTTTGCTCTTTGAACTTTTGTATCCATTCATTTGAACTTATTTTTTGATTTTCATATTTTTTCTTTTCATTTTCCAGTCTTTCTATATTTCCTTTTAAATTTTCAATGTCATTTTCATATTTTGCTTTATATTCCAAATACTCATTTCTTGTTATATCTCCATTTTTCCAATCTTCATATAAAGTTCTCTTGAAATTAGATATTTTAGATATATCTTTTTGTTTTGAAATTATCATATTTTCTATATTTTCATTTTTAGTATTTGGGTAGCAACTATCATTTATTTGTTTTATAATTTTTTCAGTATCTATCAATAAATCTATATGCAAATTTATAGCTTGTAAAACTGCTTTTTCTAGTTTATCAGCTTTTATAGTATGTTTGCTACATAAGTTATTTGACTTTTTTCTATATGTACTACAAATATAATACTCATATTTATTGCCACTCTTATTTGTACTACTCTTCTTATTCATTGCTCTGCCACAGTCTTTACATTTTAGAAGTCCTGCCCATATAGATAATTCCCCCGTTTTTTGAGATACTTTCATATCTTTTTTATTTATATCTTGTGACTTTTCAAAAGTCTCTTTATCTATTATTGGTTCATGTGTATTTTCTACCTTTACCCATTCTTCTTTGGGAACTAACTCGACTTTATGTACTTTATAGCTTTTCACTCTCCTTTTCCCTTGAACTGTATGCCCTATATACACTTCATTACTTAGAATATTTCGTATTGTAGAAGGTGTCCATGTATATTCATTATCTTTACTAGCATAGTTATTATAATTCTGTCCTAACTCCAACCTCTTATGTCCTGTAGGATTTATAATTCCCATATCATTTAATTTATGACATATTGATACTTTTCCTAATCCTTCTTTCACATGCCAATTATATATTTTTCTTACTATTTCTGCAGCCACTTCATCTATAATTAATTTATTTTTATTTTTAGGATCTTTTATATATCCATAAGCTGGAAATGCCCCAATAAATTCTCCCTTTTTCTTTTTTCCATTCAATGATGTTCTTATTTTAACTGATGTATCTCTTGCATATTCATCATTTATTAAGTTTTTAAATGGCACTAAAATTGTATTTGTACTTGCTGGATTTTTAAAACTATCTACTGAATCGTTAATGGCAATAAATCTAATATTAAATAGCGGAAAAACTTGCTCTATATAATTTCCTACTTCTATATAATTTCTTCCAAGTCTTGATAAGTCTTTTACAATTACACAATTAATATTTCCATTTCTCATATCTTCCAATAATCTTTGAAATGATGGTCTATTAAAATCAGTTCCTGTAAATCCGTCGTCTATGTAAGTATCATAAATTATTAAATCATCGTGTTCTTCTATAAATTCATTCAATAATGTTTTTTGACTAGTTACACTATTACTTTCTTGTTTCTCTGTTCCATTATCTTCATCTTCTTGTGAGAGTCTTATGTATAACGCAACAGACCATATTTTTTTATTTACGGTGGTTCCATTAGAAGAATATTTTGACTTCCTTGCCATTAATGGTTACCTCCCTTCTTTAAAATTTAGAACAAATCAAAAACAAGTGGTACTAGGCAATCGAGACAAAAATCCGCAATCGTACTTTTGTACGATGAAGACATTTTTGTTCGAAGATTAACAACGTAATGCGAAGTTTTTCATTTGTTTCATTGTAACGTGACCTGCCATAATTGTCAGCCCATTGTTTCCTTTTTCTTTAAAATATTTACCATACATTCATTGAAAGTTTTCTTCTCGTTTGCATACTCAAACTCTACAACCATTCCTTCAAAGCTCAATATATATGGATTTCCCACATCTTTTAAATACTTAATTATCTTCTCTTGACTTTTCAAATTCATTCTCCTTTTAGAGGATTATGTTTAAATTTATTATTCTTAAAGAAAATTTATACCTAAAATTTTCCCTCTACTAGGTAAATGGCATTAACATTAAAAAAAGCGGAAAATTTCTATAAGAATTTTTCAAACTTTCTATTCCTCCACTAGGTAAATGTCATGGTTAAATGAAAAATGTGACATTTTTTGAAAAAAATAAAAAAATAACTAGAAATTAGTAAAACCTAATTCCTAGTTTGTATTTTTTTATGCAAGCTCATTTAGATTTTAGAAATATTTCTCAAATCTTTTACAGCTTAAATTTGTTTTTCAAATTACTTTCAAGCTACCTCTCCATATCCATTTCTTTTTGAAAATACTTTTGTACAATCTCTTGATTATAATCATAATTTGACACATATCGTTTACAAGTATCTGTATCAAGTTTATGTTCTTGTCTTTTAAAAAAAACGTTATCAGACCTTAAACAATAATTTACACATTTATTTTCCTTCATATTTTGTGAATCCCATGTTAAATCACAATTGTACCATTTACCATCTATTTTAACTTTATTCCATTCATGTCCTTCTTCATTACCGTTTATACAGCTATGTCCTCTGACATTTATACTTTGTATTCCTACATTATTTAAAACTAAATTTAATAATCTACTATAACCATGGCAACAAGCTTGAAATTTAAACATTGCGTCTTTTACTCCTGCAGATTGTTTGTAACTTATATTTTTCCCCAATTTTTCATATAATTTTAAGAACTTAGTAATTTCTTTTTCTTCCATATCTATATCTTTTGTTATATCATTAACAACCTTTTTAGTTCTGATAAATTCATCTAATCCAAATTGATAAGTTGGATTACCTCGTAGATTAATTTTATTCAAATTCCCTCTATTTTTATTTAAAATTTCTAGTTGTTCTATTGATAATTCATTTATGTTGTTCATACAAATATTATATTTATATGGCGGAACACCCTTATTTAAAAGCAAACCACTTGAAACATTTATTTCTTTTATTTCCGAAAATTCTTGCTGATGTTCCATAAAACATTCAAAATCCTTTTCATTTTCTACATAAATATCTGCTAATTCACATAACTTTAAAAGTTTTTTTTCTTTTAATGCTACCAAATCTTGAGGTTTTACTTTTAGAATATGACCTTCTGAATCATTAAGTTTTTCCAGTGCTTTATCATCGCAACCAAAAATATTTACAATTTGATTACTCATAAATAATGTTGAAAAAGTAATCTTTTTTAGATATTCTCTATTGTTAAAAAGTTTTCTCATACTATTTTCATATTCTTTTTGTTCATCTTCATTTAAATTTCTTTTTATGCCTCCTGCTTTACTTCTAAGATAAAGCAATTGCTCTAAATTATCAATTGTATTTTGCAATGCTTCATATATCATTTTTCGCCATTTTACATCATTATAATACTCATTTATAATGTCTCCATAAAGATATTCAAAACCCTCTTCTACTTCTTGACTATTTTTTATTTGTGAAAAATATTGGCTTATTATATTTTCCTTACCCATTATTTGAAATAATTCTCTAGTTACATCTTTTTCAAACTGGTATCCATTATCTTTGTTAGTTATTCCCAATATTTCCTCTGTCAATAATTCAGTTATTCCTTCGTTAATTGCTTTCCCAGTCGTTCTCCAAATCATATCTGATGTATAAAACCATTTGTCACTTCTATTAAAAGTTCCATTTTTTCTCATTTGATTTATTTGAAACCCTATTTTGGCTGATTTTGTAGTTTCATCTTCTATTTCGCTAAATGATAATGCATGTAAAAGCTCATGCACTATAGTTTTTTTGAATTCCTCTTCTGAATGGAATTTTTCTATACAAATATTTACATTTTTTGTACTAATACTATATGTGCCACCTGAAGCGCCTGCTTTTTGTACATATGTTATTCCCAAAATATTTTTATTTAATCTTTCTTTTATTTCTTGAGTTGAAAGATAATTGTTAAGAATACTGTTATTTCCTATTTGACTCATAAAATATTGTATTAGTTCTTCTTTGCTAATTTGTTTCATATATTACTTTACTCCTATATTATACTAATGTTATCGAGTATGTTTATTTTTTAACTTTTAAATTATCAATGTTTATATTATTATGTTTTGTCATAGCCTATCCTAATGCTTTCATTATATTTTCGGCAATTCTATTTATAACCGGTACAACAACACTATTTCCTGCTTGTTTATATAATCTGCTATCTGCCATATCTGTTGGTAATTCATAGTATTTTGGATATCCTTGTGCATAAAAACACTCTATTGGTGTTAACTTTCTTATTCCAAATTTTGTTTTTATTAGTGGTACATTGTGTCCACCTTCTCCCATGTTAGCTGTTAGTGTTGGTACTAAATTGCTTTGATTTTTTCTTACATATTTTCTTCTCCATTGATATACTGTGTTGTCATCATCCATTTCCTCTGTTAATAATTTATATATATTTCCTTTATATTTACCTTCTGTATAATAATACTTCTCATCCACTTTTGTATTAAAATTAAAAACATCTTTTATGCTTGTATCTAAAGCTGTTGGCAATGGCATTTGAAATTTATCAAAATCTTCTTTATCTCTAAAAGCAACAATATATATTCTTTCTCTATTTTGTGGTACATTTCCATATTCGCATGCATTTAAAACTTGACATTTTATTTTATCTTTGTATCCCGCTGAATTTAATCTATCAATTATTGTTTTAAAAGTATTTCCTCTATCATGACCTACTAGATTTTTTACATTTTCTAAAAAAATCACTCTTGGCTTTCTTACTTTAAATATTCTTTCCATCTCAAAGAATAAATCTCCTGTCCTATCATCCTCAAAACCTTTTCTATATCCAGCAACAGAAAATGAAGTACATGGAAATCCTCCCACCATTATATCAAAATCTGGTATTTCTTCTATTTTTACATCATGAATATCTCTACAATCTACTTTTGTATTAAAATTTTTTTCATATGTTTCTACAGCATATTTATCAAATTCATTTGCATAAGATATTTCACATTTATTTGTTTCTAAAAATCCTAGATCAATTCCTCCAACACCTGCAAAAAGGCTACAAATTTTATACATAATCATCTCTCCTTTGTACTTTGCGACGCGCCGCAATTATTAAATTATATTAACAGAGTAATTAACACTCTGCCTTTCATACTTTTTCAACTATTCTTCCTCTTCTAATATTAAATATTACAGTAGGTTCTAGCTTTCTTTCATTAATTATTGATTCAATAATTCTTATATGTGGTCTCTTGCCAGCTTTTTGATAATCTCCAACAGTTGCTGTTTTTGATACAGGTATTTCTTTCAATTCTTCCGAATTAATGCCTGTATCATAGACAAATAACATATTTAAGTCTAAATCAAATCTCAAAAATACTAAATCATCAAACTCACATCTAGGTCCAAAACTACTTAAATCATATTGATAGTTACTAGTAGCTTTAAATTCAATTTTTCTTCCATCAAGAGACTTTGCATCTCCTCCAGATTTTTTATTCCAAAGAAGGTTTAAACAATAGCACCCCATTGGTTCACTTATTGCATCCGGCATATTAATACCTCTTGACACTAAACTTTTAACATATGTATTTAAGTCTTTCCACTTAAAGAATGCATCACATGTTTCCTGAATTCTTGGTTCGTCTATTTTTATCAAATATTCATCATTCATTTATTCACCTTCAGAGTGTTAATACTCTTGGTAAACATTATATTATAAATTTCAATTTTTTTCCACTATATTTTCTAAATTTCTAAAAGTTTTGTTCATCTCTATATTTTCGATAATTAAATTTATTGCATCAGAGAATCCGTATTTTATAAAACTTTTCGTTTTCATAAGCACCTATGATATTTATTCTATCTATATAACTATCTAAGCTATCTTTAACATTTATTATTTTTTTATTATCATTTGATAAAGTTTCTATCTTTTTCAATAGCATCTCATATGTATCATTTTTTATAACTAACTTTTTAATTTTTCTTTTATCTTCTTTCGTTATAGCACATAGCTTTTCTTCTCTAGATATAAATAATTCATTTAAAACATCCGTTTTTCTTTCTTTAACATTATATTTGTTCATATCAACTACCTCCATTTATAATTTACTGGTAGTATACCGTGCTCAATTTAATTTGTCAGCCCTTTTTCTAAAACTTTAATATTTTTAATCTAGTCTACTAGATTAAAAATCCCGAATAATCAATGTCATTTTATATGACTTTTATTCGCAAGCATGGTGTAGCGACACCTCTAATTGCTTGTTAGGGAAATCCCTAATACCCTTTTACTCTTCGAAGAATTTTTTTGCACTATCAAAATTAAACAGTGTGTGTTGTTAAAACTACCCATGCACCTCCTTGGTGTCCTCCTTCTCCTGTTGGGTTATATAATGTTACAAGTATTACCACTTGTGGATTTGTTGTTGGTCCTACTCCCATAAAAGATGTTACATATTTATTTGTATTTACCCCATCTTCTGATGTTCCTGTTTTCCCTCCTATGTTATAACCTTCGACTTGTGCATTTCTTCCTGTACCATCTTCTACAACAGATTGCATCATGCTTAATACGTTTTTAGCTGTTTCTTCCGATATCACTCTTTCTTCCCTTTTAATCGGTATTTCTGTTGTTTCCCCAGTTTGACTGTTTATTATTTTCTTTACAATTCTTGGCTTTATGTATGTTCCCCCATTAGCAATACTTGATACTGCAGTTATTAGCTGTAATGGTGTTATTTCAAATCTTTGACCAAACGCTATTGTTGCAAGTTCTACTGGACCAACTTTTTCTTCTTTTAAGAAAATACTTCCAGCCTCTCCGGGTAAATCTATTCCTGTTCTTTTTAATAGTCCAAACTTTTTCAAATACGTATAATATTTTGAAACTCCAATTTTTTGTCCTAACCCTATAAATACTGGATTACACGAATTCATTAGAGCTTGCCTTAATGATTCCGAGCCATGCGGTCTATAATATCTCCAACATTTAATTCTAACTCCTGCTATTTCTATTCCCCCTGTACAGCAAAATTCGCCCTCTTTATCTACGCTTGTTAATCCTTCTTCCAATGCTGCTGAAGTTGTTATAAGTTTAAATGTAGATCCTGGTTCATATGTATCTGATACTGCTTTATTTCTCCACATTTGTTGCAATGCCTTTGTTTTTTCCCCCTGTGCTAACATTTCCCAACTTGCCTTTAGTTCTTCTGTATTAGCCTGATAAGGTTGATTTAAATTATAGTTTGGATAACCTGCCATTGCTAGAATATCCCCTGTTTGTGGATTCATTATTATTATATTTCCGCCATCTGTACATTTGTTGTCTATACATGCTTCTGCTAAATATTTCTCTGCTATTCCTTGCACAGTTGCATCTATGCTTAATATTAAATCATTTCCATCTATTGCTTTAACATAGTTTTCACCTTCTTTTGCAATTTCGCCTCCCCTTGCATCTATTATTTTATTAATCTTGCCTTTTTCTCCTTTTAATTCCTTTTCATAAATTGCTTCTATCCCATCCAATCCTTGATTATCAGAGCCGCAAAACCCTATTACTTGTGAAGCCAAATTGTTATTAGGATAATATCTTTTGGTATCTTCATCTATATTTACTCCTTTTGTTATATTATTGTCGCTTAACCACTTTCTAAGTTCATCAGCTTTTTCTTTGTCTATCTTTTTTACAATAGTTTCTATCGAACTTCTTCTGCTTACTCTTTTTAATATGGTTTCATAATTTAAGTTAAAAATTTCAGTTAATGCCTTTGCAACTTTTTCCTTGTCCTCTTTTGCAATGTTTGTTGGATTTACGGTTACAGTTTCTACTGTACTAGATATAGCCAAAATATTTTTACCAGTTGCATCATATATTGTTCCTCTTTTAGGATTAACACTTCTATCTAATGTTTGTTGTACATATGCCATAGATTGCAATTCCGAGCCCATAACAAACTGTATCCAACCTATTCTACATATTAAAGCAATGAAAGTTATTGTAGAAACAAGTATTGCATTTCTCATTCGCTTTTTTCTCTCCAAATCACTCACTTTTTCTTCTGCTTTTATTTTAGTTTCTTTTACTTCAGCTTTATATTTTCTCCTTTGCTCTTTTTTTACTAACTTCTCGAGTTCTCTTATATTCACTTTTTGATTTTTCCAAGCTTTTATTTGTTTTTTCTTTATTTTTCGCCTATTCTTCATTATTAATCACATTCCCTCTCTAACTTATGATTATAATAATATTATTCCAATTTATTCTAAATAGGACTTAAACGCAAAAAAATTACTATATACTCAAAATATAGTAATTTTCTAAAATATTTTTTCTGTTAAAAGCTCTACCACTTTTTCAAACCAATTTTTTTCTTCTTCTATTATTACTTGTTCGCTGGCAGGTTCCACATAATCTTTTTTAGGTAGATTAACATATCTTTTTTGTGTTGAATCTAACTTTTTCATTCCCGAATTCTCTTTTGCTGCTTTTTCAATGTTACTTAAATTTAGGCTGTTTTGTATATTAACTTCTAACTGTTGGTTTTCTTTTTCTATTACAGCCAAATCGCTTTTCAGTTGCTCCTTTTTGCTAAATCTTTCTGTTATAAGTGAGTTCCTATAACTTATTGCCAATAGTATTACAAAACCTAACACAACATATGTTACAATTTTAGTTTGTGGTTTTAAATGCTTTTTCTTTTTGTTCTTTTTATTTACTTTGTTTTTATTTATCGTTGTAGATTTCTTTTTAACGTCTTCCTTTTTATTTGGTTTATATTCTGGTTTTAGTTTTCTCGGGCTTGTCTCGTATTGATATCCACCATATCTACTATTTGGCATATTCTCACCTACCTTTTGAAAATTATATTTTCTTTTCAAATATTCTTAATTTTGCACTTTTAGCTCTTGAGTTTTCTCTTTGCTCTTCCTCTGTTGGGAGTATCGGCTTCTTTGTTATTATTTTGCCAAACGATTTTGCTCCGCATACACAGTATGGTAAATCCTTTGGACATTTGCAAATTCCCTCTGCCTCTGTAAATGCATTTTTTACTGCTCTATCTTCTAAAGAGTGAAATGTTATAACAGCTAGTCTTCCACCTTCATTCAAAGTATCAATGCAATCTAAAATACATTTATATAATGGCTTTATCTCATTATTAACTTCTATTCTTATTGCTTGAAATGTCCTTTTAGCAGGATGTCCTTCTTTTTGCTTTGATAGTGGTATAGATTTTATTATAATATTTACTAACTCTTCTGTTGTTTCTATTTCCTTGTTTTTTCTTTGAGCACATATATTTTTTGCTATATTTCTAGAAAACTTCTCCTCTCCATATTCGTATATGATTCTTGCCAACTCTTCTTCTGGATACGTATTTACAACAATTTTAGCATTTAACTGCTGACTTTTATCCATTCTCATATCTAATTCATTACTGCCTAAATAACTGAAACCTCTTTCTTTTTCATCTAATTGATATGAAGAAACTCCTAGGTCTAACAATATGCCATCTACTTTTTGTATTTGTAAATCTTTTAATACTTCTTTAATCTCATCATGATTTGCATGTATATATTTAACATTTGAGTACTCTTTTAGCTTTTCTTTTGTAGATTCTAATGCATCCATATCTCTGTCAATTCCTATCAGTATACCATTTTCAGATAAATTTTCTAATATTTTTTTGCTATGCCCTCCACCACCAAGAGTACCATCTACATATATTCCATCTGGCTTTATCTTTAATCCTTCTATACATTCTTTAAGTAATACAGGATTATGCTTAAATTCCATGACAAATAAACCTCTGCTTTCATTTTATACGCGAATAGTTGGTATTTTATGCAAAATACCAACTGTCCACATCTTTTATAGTTTTTTCTTTAGTATTTTATTTTTTTCTCTTTGGTGTTGTATATATTTTACAAATGCTTTTCATTTGTATATTATTATTTTTATCCTATGTACAAATTATATATTTATCTTTTGTACTTTTTGCTTTTGTATATTATTACTTTCTTCTTTTGTTATTTTTCTTTTGTAATTTAACATTTTTTCTTTTGTGTACTAATTTTTATCTTTTGTAAAATCCTCTTTTGTTTTTTTCATTTGTGCAAATTTGCTTTGCTTTATCCTTTGTAAAATTTTTTCTTTAGTTAAATTTATCTTTTGTACTTTTTTAATTTTTTCTTTTGTATTTCAATAATTTGTCTTTTGTTTGATTTATATAAACTTTTGCAATTTATATACCTAACATTGTCATATTCTCTGCTATTTCATCAGCAGAAATATTCTCATCACTGTTATAAGATTTCCATTTTTCTCTGTTCCAAATTTCAATTCTAGTGCCTACACCAATTATTATTGCATCTTTTTCTAATGTAGCATATTCTCTTAAATTACTTGTTATTAGAAATCTACCTTGTTTGTCAATTTCGCATTCTGTTGCACCAGATAAGAAAAATCTTACAAAATCTCTTGCATTTTTGTTTGTAAGTGGAAGTGTTTTTAATTTTTCTTCAAAGTTTGTCCATTCATTTTGAGAGAAACCAAACAAGCACCCATCTAATCCTTTTGTTACTATGAACTTATCTCCCATGTCTTCTCTAATTTTAGCTGGTAATATTAATCTGCCTTTAACATCTAGAGAATGTTCATACTCACCAATAAGCACTTTGTTTCACCTCCATAACATTTTAAACCACTTTTTACCACTTCTCTCCACTTCAATTAGAATTTTAATATATCTTTTTATAAAATGCAAGTATTTTTTAAAATTTTTTTTATTTTTTTTGTTGCTATTTAATATGTTATACATTTAAAACACTGAAACACAAAGCTTTATTCAGTTAATGCAAATTTTTGACAATTCATATTTATTATTTTATAATTTAAGAAAAAGTTTAGGAGTTGATTAGTCAATGAAGTTAGTAATACAAAGAGTCACTGAGGCCAGTGTTAGTGTAGACTCTAAAATAGTGGGAGAAATACATAATGGATTTTTGGTACTATTGGGTATAAAAGATTCTGATACTGAGCAAGATGTAGATTATCTTGTAAAAAAATTAATTAATTTAAGAATATTTAATGACGAAAATGACAAGATGAATTTGTCTCTTCAAGCAGTATCTGGTGAATTACTAATAATTTCACAATTTACATTATATGCTGATTGCAAGAAAAGTGGAAATAGACCTTCTTTTTCTGATGCTGCAAAACCAGACATTGCAGTTTCTTTATATGAATATTTTGTAAATGAATGTAAGAAACAAGTTCCTATTGTTCAAACTGGTATCTTCGGAGCTGATATGAAAGTTACTCTTTTAAATGATGGGCCTGTTACAATAATTATGGATTCAGAATAGTTAAAAACTACCGACATTTTAGTCGGCAGTTTTTTTTCCTTAATCACCTATTACATTAATTGAAATATTTTTTCCTTTTTCTGTTACTTTTATATTATATACTTTTTTACCTGTTTTATATTTTATGCTATATTCTTCCCAGTCATTTGGTATACATGGTTCTATTTTTAATTCTCCATTTTCAATCTTTAATCCTAGTATATATTTTAATCCCGCTTCATACATCCAGCTACTTGATCCTGTATACCAAGTCCAGCCTCCTCTTCCTGCTAAATTCTCCTGTCCATACACATCTGCTGCTACAACATATGGTTCTACTTTATATTTATTAGCCATTTCCTTAGTTCTTGCATGTTCTATTGGATTTATCATTCTAAACAATTCTCCTGCTTTATCTCCAAATCCTAATAAAGCTTCTGCAATTATTACCCATACAGCTGCATGTGTGTATTGTCCTCCATTTTCTCTTGTTCCCGGCAAATATGCTTTGATATATCCTGGTTCTAAATTGCTTTGATTAAATGGTGGGTCTAATAGTTTAATAATTGCACTTTGCCTATCTATTAAATGATTTTCTAAACTTTCCATTGATATATATTTTTTGTCATTATCTCCAACTCCTGATATCACTGCCCAGCTTTGTGTTATGCTGTCTATCTTGCATTCTTCATTTTGCAAACTACCGCAATATTTCACCCTTGTCTGTAAATGCTCTTCTATACCATCTTCCATCCCAACCTGTTGTGTTTAATGCTTTTTTCAATTTATTTAATATTTCCTCATATTTTTTTGCTAATTCATCTTCCCCTTTATACTTGCATAATGGAATAAATTTTTTTAATATATCACTCAAGAAAAAACCTAACCATATACTTTCTCCTTTACCTTTGTTTCCTACTGTACTAAACCCATCATTCCAGTCGCCTGAACCTATTGTAGGCAAGTCATTTTCTCCTAAGTTTATCTTTTTTTCTATTGCTTTTTTACAATGTTCATATATTGTACCACTTTCTTTTGATGGCAAATATTTGTCATATTTTTCATCTGTGCCTTCTTCCAAATCTGCACCTTCTATATAATTTGTTTTAATATCTAATATTGTATAATCACCTGTAAAATTTATATATTCTTCGGTAATATAAGCAAGCCAAAGCAAATCATCTGAAAATCTTGTTCTTATGCCTCTTCCGGGTTTCATCATGCCACCAATGTTCTACATCTCCTTCTATAAATTGATGTGAACTATGCTTTATTATTTGATTTTTCATTATTTCTGGATTTATATATTTTAATGCTATTGTGTCTTGTAGTTGGTCTCTAAATCCAAAAGCACCACCTGATTGATAATAACCGCTTCGCGCCAATAATCTTGCTGATATTGTTTGATATATAAGCCATCCATTTAACAATATATTCATAGACTCTACCGGTGTTTTTACGTGAACCTTGCCTGTTATATCTTCCCAATACTCTTTTACTTTTTTATATTCTTCTTTTACATTACTTATTTTTCCGTATTTATAAGCATTATCTTGACAATTAATTATACTTTCTTCTGCTCCTAAAACGATTGATATTTCTTTACTTTCTAATGCCTGTAATTCTACTTGGAATTCTATTGCAAGTATTCCATTTCGCCATAAAGAATTCTGTCTGTCTAAATCTAATTTATGAATTCCATCTGGGTTTGCTATTGTTCCATTTCCTATAAAAAAGTCTTTATTACCTGTATAAGAATTTATTTTTTCACTACTTGAAACATATAATACATTTTTAAAATCCTCATTTGAAATATTCTCCAAGCATAATAAATTTGACCCCTCTTTATATTCTAAATTTAGATAAGTGTTGGAAATAGTCTCATCTTCTCCTAATACAGGTTTTATATAATATACTAATTTTATTTTTCTTTTCCTTGGTTCAATATTTTCTAATCGTATCAGGTGCACTTTTGCACTATCTTTACATGGTACAAATATGCTTGCATTTTGTATAAGTCCATTACTCTTATGCATATAATTTGCATATCCAAAACCATAAGTTATATAGTAATCATTACTATCTGGAATAGGATTTTGCCCTAATGACCACACTTTTTTGTTTTCCATATCTTCCAAATATATTATCTCTGACGGTATATCATTTGTTGGGTTGTTTGCCCATGCTGTTAATCTATTTAATCTACTGTTTTTATACCATGTATATCCACCCATATTTTCTGTAACTACAGTTCCAAACTTCTCATTTGCTAATACATGACTCCATACAGTTGGTAGTTTATTGTCTTTATTTATTCTAATATTATATTCCTTGCCATCTAGCGAAAATCCTCCATATTCATTACAGTATTTTAATTGTTCATCTTCTAGTTTTTTTCTTATTTGTTCTGGTTCTTCTGCAATTTGTGGTATTTTTTCATCTCCTATTTGTTTTATTGTTTCTATATACTCTTCTTCTAAATCTGTAAGCTGTCTTTCTATTTTACCTAAGCTCACATCTAAAACCAAATTTGCTCTAAATTCCAAAACTTGTATTTCTTCTTTCGATAAATTATTTAATACAAAAATTCCACTTCTTATATTTTGCAGATATCCCATATTCTTATTTAATATAATATTAATTATTCCTTCTCTTGTGTAATTTTCGTAGCTATGCTGTTCCTCATCTACAATAACTAAATCTATATTTATATTTTTAACTCTTAAATATTCATAAACATTTATTACTTGCTTCAATATTTCTATATCACTAATATCTTTAACCTTTACAAGTAAAATTGGCAGGTCTCCAGAAATACCATATTTCCAGAGTTCACTTACATATGCACTAATCACTTTTTTATTTTTATTTATAATTCTTTTTAAAGGATTTGGAAATATTAAATAACCAAGAATTTTTTGACATAAATCTATTTCTTTTCCTTTTATGTTTAAATATCTTGATTCTGCTTCAACTTTTACTTTTGCTAATTCAATATTTCTTTTTATAGTTTCCGAATTTGTAAATTTATTTATTAACTCTATTACCTTTTCTTTGCTTTCAGATACACACATAATCAAATTAAATGCTACTTTTTCATTTGCCTTTATTTTAACTGTATTTTTTATTGCAACTATAGGCTCTGTAGTTAGTCCTATATTTCTGCCCAGCGGTATAGAACTTTCTACTGTTTTTGGAAGTCCTATTGCTTCTCTTCCATAAAATTTTTCCTTATCCACCTCAAATTCTGTTTCACCTATTATTTCATTTTCCGCATACAAGTTTACAGCTAAAAACATATCCGATTTACTCTTATCTCTTGATTTTCTTCTTATCAATATTGTATCTTCTATAATTTCATATTCTAAAAATAATTTATTAAATGCTCTATGTGCATAGTCTTGTTCTTTTTCTGATATCAATGGCTCTAAAAATGATGTTATTTCTATTGTTTCATCTTCTATTCCATGATTTACTAGTTCAATTCTTCGTATTTCTACCGGTTCCGTTGGCGCCACAGATATTTTTGTTATTGTTTCTATATTTCCATCTTGTCTTGTAATTTTATTCATGTCAGGTGTAAAGCACATTACATATTTATCTGCTTTTGATAGATAGTTCATATAGTTTGATGTCCATATTCTTTTGGTTTTAATATTTTTAAAGAAAAAGAATATTCCTTGTTCTTCATCATCAGTGTATTTATATCTATTTATTAAAATATTGTTATATTTACTATATCCATTTCCCTTTTGATCCATTATTATGGTATATTTATCATTTCCTATTACATTTACATTATTTAATTTTGTATTTATCTTTGTTATTTCTCTTTGTGTTGCATTTTCGTAGTCTATATATTTTATCTTTTCAACTTTTTCTTTTTCCTCTTTAGTTATTATTATATTTTCTGGCATTCTCTCTTGTAGTAATATATTTACAGCTTCTATTTCTGGATTTTGTACAAATCTTTTTTGAACTATATTATTGTTCATTAGATTGTTAATTGATAATAATATTAATCCTTGGTGGTGTGCCATATATGTTTTTACTATTGCTTTTGTTTCGTTTTTTCTTAATCTTGTTGGTGTATAATCTATTGATTCGTAAAACCCATATTTATTATACATTCCCAGTTTTTCTAACTGTTTTAAATTTTTTAATACTTCTATTGGTTCATCTATAATGGCCATCATACTTGCATATGGAGCCACTACTATCTCGTCAGCCAATCCTCTTTTCAAGCCCAACCATGGTATTCCAAACGCTTTGTATTGATAATTATTGTTCAAATCTTTTAGGTTAAAAGCAGATTCTGATATTCCCCAAGGAATTTTTAGTTTTTTATTATATTCTTTTTGACTCATTATTAAAAATTTACAAGATTCATCTAGCAGGCTTCCTGGGTATTTGGGAATATTTATATTTGGCATTAAATATTCAAATGCTGTACCAGACCAAGATATTAGCCCTTTGTATTTATTTAACACTGTTAAAGTTCTACTTAAATTATACCAATGTTTTTGTTCAATGTCTTTTTTTGCTATTGCTACTAAACTTGTTTGCCTTGCTTCTGATGCTAATAAATCATAATATGAATCTGTAAGCATATTTTCTTCTACATTATATCCAACAGAAAATAACTGCATTTTTTCGTTATACAATTTTGTAAAATCTGTATGTTCTATCAATTCATCTATTCTAGTATCTTCTTGTCCGTTCTGAATTAAAAATTGTTTTACCACATACAAATATCCAACAAAGTTCCCACTATCTACAGATGAAATATATCTTGGTCTTAATGGCTCTAAAGTCTCAATATTATACCAGTTATACAAATGTCCATTCCACTTTTGTAAATTATATATTGTATCTATCATTTTATTTAAAAGCTCTAAAGTATTTTTTTGTGTTTCATATCCTAAGTCATAGCTTGATATTACAGCAAGCAATGCTAACCCAATGTTCGTAGAAGATGTCCTTTTTATTGCTTTTGGTTTTCTATCTTCTTGATAGTTATCTGGAGGAAGATAATTGTTTTCTTTTACTAAATAATCCTTAAAAAATTGCCACGTTCTTTTCCCCACTTCTAACACATATTGCTTGTCTTTATCCACTAAAAGTTCTTTTTTGTTATTAACTACTATTTCTTTACTTATATAACACATAATTGCTGGTGCTATTAACCATAGTAATGATATTACAAATATTAAAACACTAAATGGATTTTTTGCATTAATAAATATATACAAAATACCCAATATTCCCAATATTATATTTGGTGCCATATTTATATAGTATGACTTTATATCTTTTTTTGCCATTTTTTCTGCTTCTTCTGCTGTTACCCATTCTAACATATGTTTTTTGCTAACTTTTAGTCTATACAAAGTTTTACATATTGCATTTGCTGACATATATGCTTTATCTGGTAATGTTGCTAGTGTAAATAGCCCTCTTAATAAACTTGCATTTATTCCAGATAAAGTTTTATTAAATGTTTTTTGCCTTTTTTCTCCTTCTCTTTTAAATACAATTTTATTTATTACGTCTATTACTGTTGGAGTAAGTACTGCAATTAACACTGTTGTAATAATTGGCCATATTTTTATTTTATAAAAACAATCTAATATGCACATATATATTATTGTTAATACACTTGATACTTCTAATAAACTTCTTACTAGATTATCAAATATTTTATACTTTGATAATATGTTTAATGGATTATTTTTTATTTCTCCTCTTTTATTTTTTATTTTATCTTTCAACCATATAATAATTTGCCAATCTCCTCTAATCCATCTATGGAGTCTTGACTTTGAGCTATTGTATCCAACCGGATACCCATCCATTAGCATAATATCTGTTGCCAATCCACATCGTAAATAGCTTCCCTCTAGCAAATCATGACTTAATATTGTATTTTCTGGTATTTCATTATTTAATATTTTTGAAAATATTTTTAAATCATATATTCCTTTTCCTGTAAATATTCCTTCTTCAAAATTATCTTGATAAATATCTGATATAGCATTAGCATATACATCTACACCACCTGCTCCTGCATATATTTTCGTATATAAACTTTTTATACTTGACATTAAATCTATTCCAATTCTTGGTTGTATAAGTGCATGTCCTGCTATAACCAAATCTTCGCTTTTATTTAATTCAGGTTTGTTTAAAATATGTGCCATTGCTCCTATTAATTCTTTTGCTGAATTTAAGACTAAGTCAGTGTCTGCATCAAGTGTTATAATGTATTTTATTGGTGGCATACTGGCTACATTTGTTATAGTATTTGTTTTAAATGGATTACTAATATTTCCTAAAATATACTCATTAAATTGATTTAGTAATCCTCTTTTTCTTTCCCATCCTAAATATGCCTCTTCTCCTTCGTTCCACATTCTTTTTCTATATATAAAGTTAAATTTTGTAAACTTTTCGTCTGGATACTTTTTATTAAGAATGTCTACCATTTTTTTACCTGTATTTATTACTTCTTCGTCAAACCCTTCTTCTTCATTACTGCTTGTGCTACAATCTCCTAATAATGCAAAATAGATGTTATCACTTTTATTGGCAATATAATATACTTCTAGTTTATGCATTAATTCTTCTACTCTTTTTCCATTTTTAATAATTGTTGGAATAACTACAAAAGTTGCATTTTGTTCTGGGATTCCATTTCTAAAATCCAATTTTGGTATTATTTTAGTATTTTTCGTTTTTCCCAATATATATTGTGCTATTTGAGTAAATATTGTTTCAATTGGTATTAATAATAGTATTGATAAAATAAGACTAAGTACTATATTGTTAATTTGAGTATTTATATATAATCCATATACGCCTGCTAACACTATAGTAACCACAGCTAATGCAGTTATATATTTTTGAGCTTTATGCATATTATTTTGCCTTGGTACTTTTTTATTTTGTAATATTTCTAATAATTTTGGTTCTCCATCAGCTATTAAATAATAGCCAACATGTGCTTTCTTATTATTGGAATCCATATTAGATTTTTCATATTCTATACCACTTAGTTCTAAACATTTTCTAGCAATATATATTTCTGATATTTTTGTTTTTTTTGATATTTCCTTTAATTTATTTCTATAATATATTCTCGTTTTATAATCCATTTTACTATAAACATTTACGGGATCTTTTTTTAGTATCTCTTCTACTCCATTTATTTTTTCAAATATCTCTATCATATTTATCCTGTTTATATTTTTAATACTTATTATACAGTTTCCAACACTTACTTTTCTAACAGCTATGTCAAAATGTTCTTTTTTTATTACTTCAGAGATTTCTGTTCCCATTTTGTTTACTTGTTCTTCTAATATGTTTAAAAACGGATAAGCTTTTTTTCCATATTGCTTTAACCTATATGACATGTACTCTATAAATGGATACTTCATTTCTCCTTGTTCTATTACTTTTGTTTTATATTCGCCTATATTTTTAAATTGTAATTCATCCTTGCTTTTATTTTCTACTAATCTTTCTATTATGTTCTCTACTTTATATTTTTGCAATTGTGCGGAATATATTTTCTCACATGCTTCTCTTATATTTTCTATTAATGCCACTCGTAAAAAAGTGTTTATATTCCATATCTCGTCCATGCTTAATGTTTTTTTATCCTCATATGCTTTTAATAGCACTTCCAAATTTTTACCATTTATTTTTCCATCTGTATATGCAACTATTTCTGAGGCAAGTACATAAATTCTTGCAAATCCAGCATATGGCCCGTTTGCAATTTCTAAAAAATTAGTATATTTTTTCAATGTAAGTTCTTTTGTTACAGTTTTTACAGTTTCATCTATTATATAAAAATTATCCAAAATCCATTCCCCTGCTGGATGAATTGGCAATTTTAGTTTTATGTGCTCATTCAGAAGATTGTATACCTCTGTTATAAATTCAAAATTTTCTTTTAATCTCGGAATTGGATATGTGTATTTATTAGATTTATCTTGCAATACATGTCCAGATGCTATTTTTCTTAGGTAATCTTCCAATTGTTGTGTATCTAATAATGCTCCTTTTATATTTAATATTTTATAATTCATAAAAAATTTCCACCCCTTAAAGAATACGTGTTTTTAATATTCTTTACAAAAGTGGAAAAAATATTCTTTTTATTGTACAAAATAATCCATTATTCCATTATATATTCCCCATGCCAATTTATTTTGATATTCATCTGTTAGTAATAATTGCTCTTCTTTTTTATTAGATAAAAATCCACATTCTACTATTGATATTGGTATTTCTACATGCTTTATTATATAAACATTATCTATCTTCATTGCTACTCTTTTATTTTCTCTATCTATTGCTTCATTTAGGTTTTGTTGTAAACATTTTGCAAGTTTTGTGCTTTTTTCATCATTTTGCCTATAAAAGCATTGCCATCCCCAATATTGTTCTTGTGGTATTTTATTTAAATGTATTGAAACAAATATATCTGCTTGTGATTCATTTCCTATTTTGACTCTATTATGAATATCAGAAATTTTCTTTTCTCTTAACGTATTTTTATCTAAATCATATATTGCGTTCTCGTCACTTCTTGTAAGTATTACTGTTGCACCACTTTGCTCCAATAAGTTTTGAACTTTTAAAGCTATTTTCAAATTAGTTTCTGCCTCTGTTGTCCCTGTACTACTTTGAGCTCCTTCATCGTCAAGTCGCTTTTCAATAACCCTAAATTTTTAAAAAATAAAAACTACATATGAAACGCACCATTGTATAGCTATTCCTCCTTTTGAACGAACGAGTAGTTTTTTATCATTTATTATTATCCCCTGTATCAATTGATCTCTTGTTCTTTTTATTCACTACTATATTGTAAATTCTGCCTGGTATATATATTTCTTTTTTTATATCATATTGACTTAGTAATGTTGTAACTCTATAATTTGATTTTATTGTTTCCAAAATTTCTTCTGCTGTAGCATTTGTACTTACTGGAATCAATGCTCTTAGTTTTCCATTAACTTGAATTGGAATATTTTTAGTTCCTCCATTAAGTTCCTTTTCATTAACTCTAGGCCATTCTTCTTTATGTACAGACTGTTCTTTTCCTAATTTTTGCCATTGTTCTTCTGCAAAATGAGGTGCAAGCGGGGCTAGTAATCTAATATAATCTTCTACAGTTGATTCTAACACTTCTTCATTTATATTATCATTATCATTCGTATATTTATTTATACTATTTAATAATTCCATACTTCTAGCTATAGATGTATTAAATTTAAAGTTTTCTATGTCGGTTGACATAGATTTAATTGTTTGACTTTTTGCTCTAAGCAGTTCTCGCTCCTTTTCCGTCATTTCATATTGCTGAGGTATTTTGGAACTTTGTAATATACTAGCTTGTCTAGTAACTATTTTTTCAATTTTTTCAAAATACTTCGACATACTTTCTACACCCTTGTCACTCCAAGGCCCACCCTTAGAAAAATCAAAGCTAAACATTAAATACATCCTAAATACATCTGCACCATATTTGTCAATATATTCATCAGGTGAAACTGTATTTCCTTTACTTTTACTCATTTTATTTCCATCTGGTCCTAAAATTAATCCTTGATGTACTAACTTTTTAAATGGTTCATCAAAATTTAAATATCCCATATCTCTTAGTGCTTTTGTCATAAATCTAGAATAAATCAAATGCATAGCAGCATGTTCTTTTCCTCCAACATAAACATCTACAGGACACATTTTGTTAATTTTTTCTTTATCAAATGCTTGAGTATTATCATGAGGATTAGGATATCTTAATTGATACCATGAAGAGCAAACAAAAGTATCTAATGTTTCTGCTTCTCTTTCAGCAGGCTCTCCGCAATTAGGACAATTACAACTTAAAAATTCTTTAGATTTTTTTAAAGGTGATACACCATCAGGTCTAAACTCAACATTGTCTGGCAATAGAACAGGTAAATCTTTTTCAGGAACCGCAACTGGTCCACACTTCTTGCAATTTATTATCGGTATAGGAGCTCCCCAATATCGTTGCCTTGAAACTGACCAATCTTTTAATTTATAATTTGTTATTTTTTTGCCTCGTTGCTCCCTTTCTAAATCTGTTGTAATAACTTTTTTTGCTTTTTCAGTAGTTAACCCATTATATTTTCCACTATTTATTAATGTTCCTTTTCCTGTATAAGGTAATGTGTATTCTCTACTTTCATTTCCCAATATCACTTCTTTTATTGTAAGTTTATATTTCTTTGCAAACTCATAGTCTCTCTTATCATGAGCTGGAACAGCCATAACTGCACCCGTACCATAATCATCTAATACATAGTCAGCAATCCATACTGGTATTTTTTCTCCATTTATAGGATTAACAACATAAGCACCTGTAAAAACTCCCGTTTTTTCTCTTTCTGAAGATAACCTTTCTATCTCTGTTAATCTTCCTGTTTGTTCAATGTATTTTCTCACATCTTCTCTATATTCTTCTTTAGTAATTTGTGTAACCAAATCACTTTCAGGAGCAACTACAATATATGAAACACCATTTATGGTATCAGGTCTAGTTGTAAATACACTAATGTCAAATTTTCCATATGCATCCATAAATCTTATTTCACTTCCATTTGACTTTCCTATCCAATTACTCTGAATTTTTTTTGTTGTTTCTGGCCAATCCTCTAACTTATCTAAGCCCTTTAATAGTTCTTCAGCATATTCTGTGGTTTTAAAAAACCACTGTTCCATTTTCTTTCTTTCAACTGGTGTACCACATCTTTCACATTTACAATTAACAACTTGTTCATTTGCCAAAACAGTTTTACAACTGTCGCACCAATTTACTAATGAATTCTTTTTATATGCAAGTCCTTGTTTATATAATTGTGTAAAAATCCATTGAGTCCATTTATAGTATTCTGGCTTATAAGTTTCTACGGAATAATCCCAATCATAGTTTACTCCCATTTCTTCAAGTTGTCTTCTCATAGTTTCAACATTTTTTTCAGTAGATACTTTAGGCGAAATTCCTGTTTTTATTGCATAATTTTCGGCTGGTAATCCAAAAGCATCAAATCCCATTGGGTGAAATACATTATACCCTTGCATTGATTTATACCTTGAGAATGAATCAGCTGGTGCAAAATTAAACCAATGTCCTAAATGCAAACTTGCTCCTGATGGATATGGAAACATCTCCATTGTATAAAATTTTTTCTTTTTACTTTCAGGAACATATTTATATAATCTCTCTCTCTTCCACTTTTCTTGCCATTTCTGGTCTGTTTGTTTTGAATAATTCATTTTTATTTCCCCCTAAATTTACAATTCATTTTTACTAGTAAAATTTTTTAATGTCGCAATTTTAGCTTCTTGTGTAATCTCTTCCCAACTTGACCTCAACAAGTTAATATTTATTTTCTCTTTTGCCAATTGGACATCTGTATTTTTTAAATAATTTTTCATACTTAGTGTTCCATCTGGCAATAAATATATTGCTATACCATCATCACTGCTTTCTCCCCAATACCATATTGCAACTTCTTTGCTTTTGTTTTTCAGGGCTTTTAATTTTTGTTTCAATTCATTTACATTTGATATGCTCAATTCATTATAATTTTTTGCTCCTCTGCCTGAAGGTAATAAATTAAATACAAACCATTGTTTTATATTATTTTGTTCTACAAATTTATAAATTTCTTCTAATTCATTTTCATTGTATCTATTTAATACAGTAACAATCCTAACATTATCCATATACTTTTTTGCTAATCTAATATTATCCTTTACCCTATATAAATTATCAGTACCTCTTAATTTAGTATATATATCTTTATTTAATGTATCTAAACTTATTTGTAGTGTTATACATGATTTGGATATCTGATTAATAATCTTTTCATTTAGTAATATTCCATTAGTTGCTATTGCAGGTTTCACTTTTTCATTTTCAAATATTTTTAAAATATCCTCAATATCATCTCTTACTAAAGGTTCTCCTCCTCCAATTATAATTCTCATACAATCCCACTTTAAAATTTCCTTAGCAATTCTTTTTATTTCTTCAAAATCTAATTCATTTTTTCCTATTCCTGAATCATTACAGCAAAAACAACATCTTGAATTACATTTATTGGTTATTTGCCAAGATAAACTTATTGGAGCTGATAAATCCAATTTATTTATATTTGAAAAATTTCCTAGTAAAAATGAATTTTTACTCTTATATGGATTATTTGACAATAGTTCTTCTTTATAATATTCTATATTTTCTTCTTTCTTGATTCCCCACATTCTATCATATTTTAAATCTTGTAATATCATTCCCCATTGTTCTTCTCTAGCAGCAAATCGATTATCAATTACCTTCATCATCATCTCTTCCTTTTTCTTTTTTTCTATTTACTTGCCTTTGTCTAATAGATATTAATGCCTGATATGCATTAGAATAACTTCCATTTCTATCTTTTTTTTGATTATATACTAAAACAGGTAAATCTTCAGCAGTTTGACCTCTAATAAGAATTTTTATATTTGTTATATCAGGAGAATCACTCATAATACCAACACTTCTTTTAAATCCCTCATCTGCCTCATCAATAAAACTTTCGCTTGTTTTTCTATAAAAATTTCCCATTGTTCTTTTTTGTTCTTGCTCTCTTAATAATGCTGAAATTTTACTTCGTTCATTAGATACAGCTAATGCATATACTTCTATATCAAAACCTTGAGTCTTTGCTCTATCAATTACTACTTGTTTCAAATACTCATATATACGCATTGTTCCTATATGAATAAAATTTATTTTATTTTCCAAACAATATTCTAGCATTTCTTTTTCTATTCTTATTGAAAATCTATTTGTACTTTGCACAAAGTCAGTATTATCATTTTCTATTTCTTTTAATCTTGGATGGTACATTCTATACTTATCCATATCTATTAATATAAATGAAACATTCGGATAATCTTTTATTATCTTCTTAGGTAGTGCTGATTTTCCTGATGCTGGCTGTCCTGTTGCAAAAATTAATCTTGGACTTTTTTCTGACTTTGCTTGTCCAACGTAATCTCTTTTTACCTTTTCAAATGCTTCTTGATATTCATCTTCTGTATAATCATAAGATTTTGTTTCCATATAAAAAACTCCTTTTTAATTTATTGACTTTTCCTCTATATTAGAGTATTATATACCCATATGGAGATGATAAATATGAATTTACAAAATAAAACTGCAATTATTACTGGTGCAGGTCGTGGTATAGGTTTGGCTACATGCCAAAGATTTGTTAATGAAGATATTGAAAATCTTATTATGATAGGATCTAATAGCCAAAATTTGTCATTAGCCAAAAATCAGTTAAATTATAACAATACATTTATATACCAATGTGATTTATCAGATAAAAGCTCTATTAATAATACTTTTGATAGAATTTTATCAAAATTTAATCATGTCGATATTCTTATAAATAATGCTGGTATAATTGATGATGCTTCTTTTGTTAAAATGACAGACATTCAAATGAAACATGTATTAGATGTAAATTTTTATGGTTCATTCTATTGTATTAAAAAAATATTGCCTATCATGATTATACAAAACTATGGTAAAATAGTCAATGTTTCTTCAACATCAAAATTTGGCACAATTAATAAATCTAATTATGCAGCATCTAAAGCAGCATTAGATGCATTAACAAGAACCATATCTAAAGAAGTAGCTGCACACAATATAACTATTAATTCTGTTGCTCCTACACTAATTGACACTGACATGTTAAAGACTATACCTACAGATGCTCTATCTAAACTAGTTAATAGTTCACCTATGAAAAGATTAGGAAAACCAGAAGAAATTGCATCTATTATATATTTCCTTTCTTCAGATGATTCATCTTACATTACAGGAGAAACCTTGATTGCTTCTGGCGGCTTATTTACCATCTGATTTTTGTAATATAAAAATCTGTTTTGGAGATTGAAGATTAAATTCATTGTAATTATAATCTCCAATTTTTTCTTTTATTGAGAAATTACTTTTATTTATTAATTCTTCTAATTGTCCAGGGAAATATTGTCTCATAAAAGTATTACTCTCTATATTTACATTTAATTTTTCATTAACATATATATTAGTTAAATAATTAATTCTTGTCGTTTTATCATATTTTCTTATTTCATATAAATCAATATTATCTTTATAATACTCACTATAAAAACTATATCTATATTCTTTTATTTCTTTTATATTTAAAAATCTCATATCAGGATTAAATATATCTATAATCAATAATCCTTTATTTCTTAACACATTATCACATGATTTTAAGAAGTTATCTATATCTTCATCATTTTTCAAATGTTGTAGAGAATTAAAACCACATATTATTATATCAAACATTCCCAATTTTTCTTTTTCTAAATTTCTCATATCTCCCCAAATGTATTGTACGTTTCTATTCTTTGTTTTTGCAATCTCTAGCATATCTGTTGAATAATCTAATCCTATATATTCATTTACATGTTCATATATTTCTTTTGATAATCTTCCCGTACCACAAGCTACCTCTAATGCCCTCATATTATTCTTTAAATATTTGTTATAAAATGTTATGTCTTCAGTTTGTATAGCTTTATTCATATCATCATAAAATATATGGTCACCATAGTATGTATTACATTTCATATAAATTTTCCTTTTCTATTACAAATTTAAAAAATTTCGTATATTCTCATATAATATTTTATTTTTTATTTCATCTTTAATATTTAGTGCATTTATTAAATTTATTTCATCAATTAATTTATAATCCCACCAACATGAAAAAGGGTAACTTGAACCAAATACTATTTTATCCGCCATTCCTTTATTATTTATCAAATCTTCTAATATTTGTGTTGCTTCCATGTTTGAATACTGAAAAGCATCATAAGCTGGAAATACATTTTGATTGTTTTCAAACCATCTTAAATGTCCACTTATACCACTTGTTTCTATTACTACATTATCCATCTGTTTTGCCATTTCTAATGCCTTTACTGAAGCTCTTAATAAATGTCCCATTATAAATTTCTTGTTTGGAAATGCTCTTGCAAAATTTATTGCATCTTGTGGTCCATAATTTCCTAATTTTTGCACTCTTCCAATATCTTTTTCATTTAGTGCAGCAGTATGTATATAAATGAAAAAATCATTTTTTTTTGAAAATTCTTTAAATTCTTTATTTTCCTCTATTCTTCCAACATCAATATTGCATAATATAGGCCAAATTACAATCCCTGCTTTGTTACATTTTTTTAAATATCTCTCAACTTCTAAAAAGCATTCATCATAATTTATATTTAATGCAAACACTGGAATTAAATTATAATTTTTTTTATACAACTCATATATAGTTTTGTTTTCTTCCGTATATTTTCTATCTTTTGAACTTGGAAAAGGATATATTAATGCTTTATTATCCATTCCATAATTTTTTATTTTATTGAATTCTTCCAAATATTCTTTATGTGGTCTTTGTGGTAAATTCTCTGATAGCTAATAATCCGTTCCTACTAAATAATGAGCATCTATAAAATTCATCTTACACAACCTTTCCTTTACTATTAAATTCACTTACAGTTCCATATTTTGCTTCTCGTATATCATCTAATTTTTTATCATTTACTTTATAATAATATAAATCTAAGTTCTCTTTTGTATTTTTTATAATTTCTTTTATACCTGATAAATCATATATTATTTGTTCTTTATCATTTATCGAATATACTTTGAAACTTTCTATTTCATCTTTTATGTTTTGAACTATAATAATTCTTACGCCTTTTCTTAAATATTGATTCTTAATTGTTTTTAATTTTTTTACTCCTAAATTAGTTTCAAAATAAATTCTATCTTCTTTCTCATCTTCTTGTATTAAATTCTGAATCATAGTACTTTTAATTTTTTTATTATAAATTATCACTATATCCTTATTTTCATATATAGACGGTAATCTCATGCCAAAACTATCCATATTGTTATATGCCAAATATGCAAAAATCTTCTGACTATATCCTATATCGAATATATATTTGTTTTTAAATTCTTTGGAAACATTAAAACTATCTAATAATTCATCATCTAATAGACTACATTGTAAAATAGTTTGAGTTTCTCCTTTTTCATTCATAGCACTTACCATATACACTTTTTCAGAATATCCCTTTACTCCATCATATTCTAGGACAACAACTGGTAAATTTATATTTTTACAAAATTCTTTCATTTTTTCAACAACATATTTAATAGCCTCATTTTTATTTATTTTATCTATTGCTAGATTAAATTGTAATAGAGGGGATATATAGTAGTCTCTACTCATTGGTACTTGCTTTGAATCCAAGAGCCTTATCATATAATAATAACTCAATAATGCACATTTATTTTCTTTATCCATTTTTTCTAAATTATATGGTAATGCATCTGTAGTATACATATACTCTTCATTATTCTCATCCTTAAAAAATGCTATGGTAGAATCATATTTTTGTATTCTATCTTTATATTTGTTTGAAAATTCATTAATTTTTTGAATTTCTCTAGGATAATTTATTTCTATATTGAAATCCTTTGAAAAACACTTTAAAAATGCTTCTATAGTAATATCTTGCATTTTTAATCCGTCTTCCGTCCATAATGGAAATCCCTTTGCAATCCCGTCAGGATAAACTAAATTCAACATTCTTAAAGCCTCTTTATAATCCATCTTTCATTTCCTCTATTTCTATAACTATTTTTATATATTGTTCTTCACTTTTAATTTCATATTTATATTGTTCTATGATTTTCTTTATCTTCTCTATTTTTTCTTTATTATATATTTGAAGAAATATTAAGTCTGTTTCTTTTTTCTTATATAAACATTTTATACATGTAAAATAATCTTTTTTCTTTTCTAAGCACTCATTTATTAAATTAAATGTTGTGTTAAATGTTGCCATACTATATAACTTGTTTTTAAAAATCTTCTTTTCATAAAAATATATGTTCGAGTTCTCAGGTACAATTGGTGAAATTTCTATATAAAAAATCTCCATTTTTTTTAACTGTTCTAATATATTAGAAACATTTTTTTTAAATTTATACTTAAACATATTTTCATATTCTTTCAAAATTCTAATCTCCCTTAATTATTAAAATTCAACTCTAAATCTAATATTTTCGCCACATTCTATTTCAGCAATAGCACCTATTGGTATTGTTATTTTAGGATTAGTATGTCCCAAGTCCACATTATATAAAATAGGGAATTTTTCTTCTTTAAAAAATTCATTTAAAAAATAATTAATAATTATATTATTATCATCTTCAACAAATTTTCCTATAATTAATCCCTTAATATTTTTGAAAATTCCTCTCAGTCTTAAAGCTTGCATAAGTGAATCGAATTCTCCTATAGAAATATTTACATCCTCTAAAAACAAAATTTTATTATTAAATACTTCTATTGGTAAATATTCCGTTCCTAATATAGTTAATATACTAGATAAATTTCCTCCTATTATTTCTGCTTTTGTTTTTCCTCTTTTATTTACTTTCCAAGCACAATTATTATAATCTTTCTGTTTTACAACTAGATTTATTTCTTCTTGTTTCCAATCTATGAATTCTTTAATTTCATAATTGGGGACTTTATAATCAATACATGAATTATTTAGCAATTCATTCAGACAATTCCAAGTATATTCATAAGGTTGTGGATATTCACATATTTCTGGTAAAAATGTTGGTCCATGAAAAACAATCTTTTTCGTTTTTACATATATAGCTAAAAGTAAACATGTTATATCACTATAACCACAAAATATTTTATTACTTTCGGAGATTTTTTCATAATCTAGCTTATCAAGTAATTGGTTTGAATTATAACCACCTATACTAGCCATAATGATGTCAGTATTTTCATTTTCTAAAGCATTATTTATGTCTTCAACTCGTTCATCAGCAGTTCCTGAATAATACAGCATTTTTTTTGAGGCATTTTTTTCAAAATTAACATTGTATCCACATTTATTCAGAAACTTACATCCTCTTTCAACTCTATTCGGATAGTCTATTAAGTAACTACTTGCTGGTGAAATTATTGAAAATCCTCTTATCATTTAATCACCTCATTACTTTTCTATTAATGAACTATGATATAATTCAGGGTCATTAAATATATCCGCTTCTTTTTTTCTTAATATAAATATTGTAAATCCCATATGGCTATTATTTTCATTAAATAAATGCATATAATCATAATAAACTTTTTCTAAAACATTTAAGCTTTCTTTTGATAAACTTTTCAAATGTTCCCTTGACAATATATTCTTACAAAATTCGTTTATTTCTCTATCAGTACATTTATTGAACCTAAAATCAATTTCATCAAAAACTTCAACTTCATCTCTAACAAAAAATTCTTTCCAATCATTCTTGTATAATACAGATATATTTACTTGTATAGCTTTTCTTACATCGCTTATTAATTTTTCACTTGGAGACTCTAAATAATACATTGGTACAGCTACCAAATATCCATTTGGTTTTAACACTCTCCAATATTCTTTTAATGCCTTCTCTCTATTGCTAACTAAAGAAGTAACATTTCCCGCAAATACTACATCAAAAGTTTTATCAGGAAATTTCATATTTGTTGCATCATCTAACGTAAATTTTGCTCTATTTAATTCAAATCTATTTATTCTCTCTTGAGCCGTTTTTAAACTCATTTCATTTATGTCAATTCCTACTACTTCACAATTTAATAATCTACTAAATTCTAGTGCTGAATGTCCTGTGCTTGTACCTATATCAAGTATTTTACTATTATTATTTAACATCAATTTTTCAGCTACAGTTCTTATTGTCTTTAATCCACCTGGAGTTCTATTTGTTTCCCTCACTAATCCAATGATTTCATTATAACTCATTTTTTGTATATCTTCAGGTGTTATATTTTCTATTTTTTTCATTTCAATACTTCCTTTCCTTTATGGTATTATATCTTTGCCAAGAAATCTTGGCAAAATTTGACAATCTCTTATATCATCTTTTTTAGTTAACCACAGAATAAATCTTTCTATTCCCATTCCAAATCCTGATGTTTTCATTGGATACTTATCCTTCATTTCTATATACCATTTATACTCATCTTCTGATACTTGATGTAATTTAAGAGCCTCTCTAACTTCTTTCCCCGTCCTATATCTTTCTCCAGCTCCCACAGTTTCTCCAATTCCTATTAATAAATCTGCATTATTGGCATATCTTTTATCTGTATTTGTACTTTGATAGAATGGAACTGCTTTTATATCAAAATTAGTTATCCATACACATCCATTAAAATAATCTATCAATGCTTCTTCACCTTTTTTAGTAATATTCCTGAACCCTAACTTATTATATTCAAAATATTTCTCATCATTTTTCAAAATATCAATTGCTTCTTCAAATGTAACCTTTGGAATTTCTTTAAGATTTATAAATTTATGTATATGTTCACTTGTTCCTGCTATATCAATTATTTCCTTTTCATATTCTTTTAAGATATTTTTAGACAAATATTTTAAATATTCTTCTACTAACTGCATAACATCTTCTAATTTTCCACATATCTCTGCTTCACTATGATAAAATTGACTTAAATGTCTTTTATCTTCACTTTCTCCACGGAATGATGGCATAATATACCATACACCATTTTCAAAAAATCTGCATCCATATTCCAATGCAAATTGCATAGAATCTGCTAGATAAGTATCACGTCCGCCTAATTGGATTTTTACAGGTATTGAATCACTTCCTAACCCCATAGGACTTGATATTGAACCCGTTGTAATAGGCAAATGCATTGTTTTTATATTTTTTTCAATATAAAATAAATTTGTATATTTAGATATTAAATTCTCAATTTCTACTAATTTTCTATACCATTCATCATTAATTGCATTTATAAAGTGTGTTTGTGGGATTTTCCATGATTTTTTTGGTTCAATTAAATCTTTCATATCCATCTCCTCCATTGATTGACTTTAAATTATTTCGCATTTCTATATCAACATTTTTTACACTTCAATTATCTTTTTCCAACTTAATCCTCCTTTTCCCAAATCCTCATAATTGGTGGTTTGTTTATAAATTTTTTTGTAATTCTAAATATTCAATACTACTATTAATTTTTTTCTTATTTTCTCTATTATTTTATCTTCTAATATTTTTACTAGTTTCAATAGTCACTCTTGAATCAGCATCTTGCTTTAGATATTCATCTAATAAAGAATATAATATGTAATTCCACAATTTATCTGGATGACCCTTAGTGACACTACTTTATGATGTAAAGAAATAATTTTTTTGTATTTTTACTCCTTGTTTTATTTTATTATAAATAAAAAGAACAAAGTATCACTACTCTGTTCTATAAAAAGACACAAAAAAGCTATAAAAACATCTACTTATATTTTGTATGTATAAATTATTTAATTTTTTCATAGCTTTTTCCTCCTTTTTTGCCTATAATATTTAAATTATACCATCTTTTCATTTATTTGTAAATATTTTATTCGAATTTTCAGAAAAAACGTAAATTGGTCAATTGAAAAAGTAAATTTTTATTTGAATTTCCGTTTTTTAATTTTTTTAAGTAATTCTTGAACTTGTTTCCTGGTTATGGTATTATTTTTTTAGAACAGTATCCATGTATATTTAAACTCCTGTCTACTTCTCATTTACTTTTTTATCAATTTTTTGTTGAATTTCAAATGAAACTTTTGTAATATTATACTATAGAATAATATTTTATTTTAAATTATTATACAGAAATAGTTCACATATAAACTTTGAATGAAATTCCGAATGTGCCTGAAGAAATTTTAGAAATTCTTATGTAGTTTTATGGTAAGAGTTCACGATAGTGGAAAGAACCCATAAAACAAATTAGAATTTCTTAAATTTCGTAATAAGCCGAGAAATGTAATGAAAAGCTTATATGTGAACTATTTCTTATATAAAGCTAATAGAATTATTATACTGTAAGAATATTATTGATAAAAATAGTCTACTATACCATTATATATTCCCCATGCCAATTTATTTTGATATTCATCTGTTAGTAATAATTGCTCTTCTTTTTTATTAGATAAAAATCCACATTCTACTATTGATATTGGTATTTCTACATGCTTTATTATATAAACATTATCTATCTTCATTGCTACTCTTTTATTTTCTCTATCTATTGCTTCATTTAGGTTTTGTTGTAAACATTTTGCAAGTTTTGTGCTTTTTTCATCATTTTGCCTATAAAAGCATTGCCATCCCCAATATTGTTCTTGTGGTATTTTATTTAAATGTATTGAAACAAATATATCTGCTTGTGATTCATTTCCTATTTTGACTCTATTATGAATATCAGAAATTTTCTTTTCTCTTAACGTATTTTTATCTAAATCATATATTGCGTTCTCGTCACTTCTTGTAAGTATTACTGTTGCACCACTTTGCTCCAATAAGTTTTGAACTTTTAAAGCTATTTTCAAATTAGTTTCTGCCTCTGTTGTCCCTGTACTACTTTGAGCTCCGTTCATCTGGTATTCCATGGCCGAGCATCTAATACAATAACTTTGTTTGAAACAGGTAGTGACATAGTTTGCACAGTTTTTTCACTGTCTGCCACCTTAAAAGAAAATGCAAGTACAGCTACCATAACCATACTTAGCATAATATATATCCTTTTTTTACTTAAAATTATCATTAAATCACCTCACCTAATATATATGAGGCAATTTTATTTTATATTACCATTCGCGTTAGATTTTACAAATACTTATGTTTCAGCTATTTATATGTGAATGCAATATTGACTATTTTTATTATACTTTGCTATATTAATGGTAATTTTATGTGAGGAGAAATTTAAAAATGAATAAAGAGGAATTATTAAATTTGCTAAACTCTTTAGAATTACCCAAAACAGAATATTATATTTTATCTAGTGGATCTATGTTGCTATATGGATTAAGAGAAATAGTTGGAGATCTTGATTTATGTGTTTCAAACGAGCTATTTGAACCATTAAAGAAAAAATATAATTTAAAAGAATGTGACAAAAATGAAGTTACTATCATTTTTCTTTCATTTTTTTCTTCTATCTATTACATATGTGCTTCCCGGTGTTATTTTTGCTAAATGTTTTACTTGTGCTGCTACTTCTCCTATTTCTAGTGCATTATGGAATCTTCCTGCGTCAACTACTACTGCACTTACAGAAATTGTTGTTATTGGATATTGTTCTATTATTCCTTTTCTATTTGGCACTTCCAAATATCCTTTTTCTACGTCCTCTGGTGTAAAATATTTGACTACTTCTCTGTCAAATTCTGCTACTATGTTTTGGCATATTTGTTCGCATTCCATGCCTCCTACTATTGCTACAAAATCATCACCGCCTATATGTCCAACAAATTTTTCTTCATTTGTTGACATATGTATATTCTTTATTATAGTTCTTGCTGTGAATTTTATTATTTCGTCTCCATTTAAAAAACCATAAATGTCATTATATGCCTTAAAGTTATCTAAATCGAAATATATCATAGAAAAGTTTTCCTTGTTTAATAAACGTTTTTTCATTTCTGCCTGTATTTGCACATTTCCTGGTAGTCCTGTTAATGGACTTACTCTTCTATTTATGTATAAAAGTCTAATTACATTTTTTATTGTATAATATAAATATTCTTCATCTATTGGTGCTATTATATAATGTTCCACACACGCCTTTAGTATTTCTATCCTATGACTCTTGTCTCTATTTGATGATATTACAATTATTGGAGTTATACTGTTATCCTCATTATTTCTAATGTTGTTACATATTTTTGTTATGTCATCTTCAATATTGTCTTCATTAATTATTATTAACGCGGGAATATTTCTTAATACTGTGTCTATTTCATTTGTATTAGCTTTCTTAAATTTATAGTCACTTTCATTTTCAAACATTACTTCTAATTTGTTTTTTATATCATCTTCGTTATCTATTAAATAGACTTCTTGTATCATTTTTCTCCCTCTTTTCTATTGTTTATACGTAAATTCTCTTACTACTTTTTGCTCTAAATCTGATTCATTTATTGCTGTTATGCTTATTGTATTATTGCCTTTTTTTAATGGCACATTTAATTTTAATTGTTTCTTTCCTGAGTAATTTCCTCCATATGTTTGGCCGTTAATATTTAATGTTACCTTTTTTATTCCAACTTCATCATTTATTGTAACTGCTAGTTTGCCATTGCTTTGCTTTATAGCTATAACAGGCTTAGATGAAATTATTATCGTTTTTTCTAATGTTTCTGTATTTCCATTTTTATCTACTGCTTTAACTGTTAGCTTATTCTCCCCTAATATCATATCTATTGTTTCTTGAATTTTCAATTTGTCATTTTCTGTTGCATTAATTTTTATTTCTTCTTCTTCATTCCATTTATATATTAGATAATTTATTTCTGTTTCATCTCTTGCAATAATTGTTATTTTTCTAATATCTTCATCTGTTGTTATTTCTATTTCTGGTTTTCTTATATCTGTTCCTTCGATATTCCATTCTTGCATAAATTTTGTTTCTTTACCTTTTGTATCAACTATAGTAACATTCAACACACTATTTTCATTTGGAAGTAATACTACTTCTTCTACCTTTTTGCTGTTTGGAAGTAATATAGTTTCTTCTCCCTTATTCCAACTGTATATTAATTTTGATATTTCTATGTTATCTTCAGCTTTTATTACAACCGTATTGTTAACCCTATCCATATATACTACTGGTATATTATCTCCACTGTTAATTTCTATATTTTTATATATTGCATATGAACCTTTTCCTATTAAGATAATTCCAAATGCTATTATTACTATTGCAAAAAATTTCACAATGCTTTTTATTGCTATTGGTCCATTTCCTTTATTTTCGCCTACGTAAAGAATTTGATTCATTTTTTCACCTCTTATTATCTGAAATTATAACACATGTACTTTTTAATGTAAACTTTTTTGTTAATTATTTTGCGCATAATCCTGAAAAAAGGAAGTTTTTTTAACTTCCTTCCTAATTTATTTTATGCTATTACAATACTAAACAATTTTTCCCTTGTTCTTCTTTTTCTTTTAGTCCCATCTTTTATGCTTTTTCTATAGTACATAGCTATTAGTCTATCTAGCTCTGTACTTATCTCGTATATCTCATTATAATCTTTCCCGGATGTAATGCTGTTATTTAGTTCATCCCTTAGTTTACAAATTTCTTCATTTAACATACAATCACTCTCCTTTTTTTATGTTTTTTCTTTTGTATATATCTAAAATACCATATTTTTACATTTAAGTCAACCATTTTTGTTGATTTTTAGGCTTTTAGCCGGTTTTTCGAGTGATTTTTTTCAACATTATTCGTCTTTTTTCGACGTTTGTTTTTCTCTTATTATATTTTGTACTATAATTCCAATAGATAATACAAAAATTATAAGTGACAATATTTGTGAAATTCTTATATTAAATGCCATTAAACTATCTGCCCTTATTCCTTCTATAAAAAATCTTAATAGAGAATATAATGCTAAATACATATATGCTATTTGACCTTCAAATTTCCTTTTGTCTTGTAAAACTGCCAATATTACAAATATAATTATAGTTCCTAATGATTCATACAAAAATGTTGGATGTACAAATTTTTTTACTCCGTCCTCTATTATTCCCATTTTCCATGGTAAATTTGTTTCTGTACCATAAGCCTCTACATTTATAAAGTTGCCCCATCTTCCAATTCCTTGTGAAAGTGCTAATATTGGTGCTATGCAGTCTAATAAATTAAGTATATTTATATTTTTCTTTTTACAAAATATGTAGCATGCTATTATTCCGCCTATTATTCCGCCATAAATAGCAAGCCCTCCACCTCTAATATTTATTATCTGGATTGGATTACTCAAATAATAGTTCAAATTACATAGTACATAATACAATCTTGCACAAATAATTACAGTTGGAATTAATATAATAAATAAACTTAATATTTCGTCAAAATCTATGTTGTATTTTTCCGACCTAAATTTACACCAAACCAATGCCATAATAATACAAAAGACTATTATTATAGCATACCATTTTATTCCTAAGCCAAATATTTTTATTGCGACTTCTGATAATTCTAGTTTTAAATTTAATAGTGGAAATTCTACTGTGTTCATTCTCTCTTTTCATCCTTTTCTTCTATTGTTTTACAAAATAACTTATAAAGTTATTTTATATTCCTATTTTAATATATTATTTAACAATTGACAATACCATATTTTCTTCTTTGAATATATCTTTTAAAATTTCCTCTACATATTGTTTTGTTACCGTTTTATAGTCATCTATATAGTCAAAGCTATTTATTCCTTTCATATTATCTGCTAAGAACATTCTAGCTATATTGCCTACACTATTATACTCTATAGCATAATCTCCATATACTTTTTTTCTAATTCTTTCAAAATGCTGTTCATTTAATCCATTCTCTCTAAATGTTTTTACTGTTTCCTTTATTCTTTTTTGTATCTCTTGTGGATTGTTTGATTGTCCAGATATTAGTATATGTGCATACTGGTCCGTAAATTCATAGTCTAAACCTGGTTCTGATAAAATAATACCTTTTTCATATAACTCTTTATATAAATTTGAACTTTTTCCTATTATCATATTTAGCAATATTTCTATTGCAATATGTTTTTTTACTGCAATTCTTGGATTGTATTCTTCTCCTTGCACATCTTTGTAGCCTACCATAAACGCTGGCATGCTAACTTCCATTTTGCTTTCTTTATATGGCATATTTATTTCTTTTTCTTTTTTAGGATATATTCTTTTTATTTCCCCTTGATTTTCCTTTTTTATAAGTCGCTTATTTATTTCATCTAATATTTTTTCTGGTTCAAAATCTCCGCATACCACCATAGTCATGTTTGCAGGATTGTAAAATGTATTATAGCATTTGTATAATACATCTGGTGTTATTTTAGATATTGATTCTATAGTTCCAGCTATATCTATTTTTATAGGGTTATTTTTATACATACAATCTAATGCATTCATATATAATTGCCAGCCTGGATCATCTTCATACATTTTTATTTCTTGCCCTATTATACCTTTTTCTTTTTCGACATTTTCGTCTGTAAAATACGGATTTTGCAAATAATTCATAAGTTCATCTAATCCCTGATAAAAATTATCAGTACATTCAAATAAATATGCTGTGTGGTCATTTGTTGTATATGCATTTGCATCTAATCCTAATGCCATTAAAACATCTAAACTGTTTTTTCCGTTTTCTTGTTCAAACATTTTATGTTCTAAAAAGTGTGCAACACCATCTGGAATATATACTTCTTCTCCTGTTTTTGGCATTATAAAATGATTGTCTATTGATCCAAAATGTGTTCCCCATATTATATATTTTTTGTTTGTATTGTTTTTAGGGATTATTATTATTTTTAGCCCATTTTCTAAAGTCTCTACATAGGCTTTTTCTTTAATTCTTAAGCTTTCAATAATCTTCATTCTTGTTCTCATTCCTTTCTTGTTTTTTATAAACAAGCTCTTTTAATCTTTAAGAAAATATATTGTATTTATGCTTACACTGTTTGCAATTTCTTGTATTTGTTCCTTTGTTACTGCATTAACTTTATTTTCATAATCTGATATCTCTATAAGTGTTCCTGCCAATTCTTGCCCATAGTAATACGTTATTTCTGTATCTTGTTCTGATGTTATGCTTTTAACAGAGGCTATTATTAATTTTTTTGCATTTTCTATATCTTCTTCTTCTATCTTTCCATTTTTTAAATCGTCTAACTGAACTTTTATGGTTTCTAATGCTTTATTATAATTTTGTATTTCTATTCCACATCTAATAAATATCATATTTTTTGGTTTTAAGTAGCTTGAACCTGCAGTGTATGCCAGACTTTCTTTTTCCCTAACATTTTGGAATAGCCTTGAGTTAGCTCCTCCTCCTAAAATTGCATTATAAACAGAAGCTACATAGCTTAAATTTTCTATTTTACTATCCACATCTAAGCTTATAACTAGCTTTCCTTGTGACACTTGCATACTTTCTTGAACAGTTTTGGTTTCTTGCACAGGTAATTCTACAGTTGTTCCAATTATGCAATTAGGTTTTCTCTCATTTACCTTTTGTATATTTTTATTTTCTTTTATATCTTTTTCTATGTTTTCCGTTATTCCAGAGCAAAATATATCTATCTTGCATTCTGATATCATCTTTTTGTAGTATTCATATAAATTCTGTGGCGTTATTTTCTCTAAATCCTCTATATATCCATATTTGTATAATCCATATGGTTTCCCATTAAATGTTTCTTCTATACATTTGTCATATGCATATTGTCCTTTATTATCTATTTTAGATTCTATTATTTGTTTTATATTATTTTTTTCGCCCTCTACATATTCTGCTTTAAATCCACCATTCTCAATTAGTGGATTAAATACTATATCTAATAAAATTTCTATACTTTTTTTTGACAAGTCTTCTTTTGCAGGTAAGAATTCATCACTTAATGATTCCAAATAAAATTTGAATACATGATTATCTCCTGTTTTTTCTATTCCACAGTCAAAACTTGCACCATACATTGATTCTAATTCTTGACTTATTAATTCTTGTGATTTTATATTATTTGTGCCTCTTCTTAGTACTGCCGAAATTACAGCATCTTTTGTAACATTTTCTCTTGTAATTGGAGTTGCTAAAAATATAGCATATAAATTTGTTTTAAAGTTATTTGTATTTATTTGGTGTAAAGTTATTCCTCTTTTAATTTCTTGTTTGTTATAATTCATATTACACCTTGCCTCCCTATTAATTTTCTTCTATTATTATAATATATTTAGGAATATTTATACAAGTTTTAAATTTTTTTTCTTTTTATAGTTTTATCCTAATATTTTTTTAGCTGTTTCGTTTATTGCTTTTCCATCTGCTGTTGCACCTATTTTTTCTTTTGCAGTTTTCATTACAACACCTATATCTTTTATAGATGTTGCACCTACTTCTGCTATTATTTCTTTTATTTTTTGTTCAAGTTCTTCTTGTGTTAATTGCTTTGGCAAATATTCATTTAATATTTCTATTTCTTTATTTATTTGTTCTATTAAATCTTCTCTACCACTTTTTTGAAAATCTTCTAATGAGTCTTTTCTCTTTTTTGCCTCTTTTGCAATTATTTCAACTATTTTGTCATCGCTAACTTCTATATGTTTATCTTTTTCTACTTGTAATATTGCAGCTCTTACCATTTGAACAACATTTTTTCTAATTGTATTTTTTTCTTTCATAGATTCTTTTAAATCTTCTAACAATTTTTCTTTTAACATAATTATTTCCTCCTCATTTTCAAAAGTAAAGAGGTTAAAAGCCTTTTATACTTTTAACCTCCTTCTTATTTATTAAAACTTCCTTTTTCTTGCTGCCTCTGATTTTTTCTTTCTTTTTACGCTTGGTTTTTCGTAATGCTCTCTTTTTCTAACTTCTTGCAATACTCCATTTCTTGCACATTGTCTTTTAAATCTTTTTAGGGCATCCTCTATATTTCCATTATTAACTTTAACCTCTGACATATATATTTCCCTCCCTTCAGTAATTACACTTTTACGTGTGGGATAAACTTTCTATTTATTAGTGTCCATTTCTCACCATATGCAATTTATTATACCTCATGAGAAGGTTCCTTGTCAATATATATCATTGGTTTTTTTATTGTATTTGCACTTCTCCGTCTTTTGCTATTACTTTTGCAACTTTTCCCGGTTTTATTTTTCCATCTAACATTGCTTCTGCAATCTTGTCTTCTAATACATTTTGTATTGTTCTTTTTAATGGTCTTGCACCATAGTTTATATCTGTTCCTTTTTCTATAAGTAATTGTTTTACGCTTTCATCTATTTCTATGTCTATTTCTTGTTCTGTTAGTCTGTTTTTTAATTGATTTAACATTATATCCATTATTTTTCTAATGTCCTCATTATTTAGTTTATGGAATACTATAATTTCATCAATACGGTTTATAAATTCTGGTCTAAATTGTTTTTTCAATTCTCCCATTACATCTTTCTTTATTGTTTCATACTCTTTTTGTGTTTCATCTTTTTTATTACCTTCGCTTGCAAATCCCAATGTTGTTTTATCTGTAATTAACCTTGCTCCTATATTAGATGTCATTATAATTACAGTGTTTTTAAAGTTTACTGTTCTTCCTTGAGCATCAGTTAAACGTCCATCATCTAGTATTTGCAATAGCATATTCATTACATCTGGGTGTGCCTTTTCTATTTCGTCTAGCAATATTACCGAATATGGTTTTCTCCTTATTTTTTCAGTTAATTGTCCACCTTCATCAAATCCTACATATCCTGGAGGCGAACCAATTAGTTTAGATACAGAATGTGGCTCCATATATTCTGACATATCTATTCTTATCATTGCATTTTCATTGCCAAACAATGCCTCTGCTAATGCCTTTGAAAGTTCTGTTTTACCAACACCTGTTGGGCCTAAAAATAAGAATGAACCTATTGGTCTATTAGGGTCTTTTAAACCAACTCTTCCTCTTCTTATTGCTTTTGCAACTGCCTCTACAGCTTCGTTTTGGCCAATAACTCTCTCATGCAACGTTTTTTCAAGATTTTTTAATTTTTCATTTTCATCTTGTGTTAATTTTTTAACAGGTATTCCTGTCCAGCTTGATATTACTTCTGCGATGTCTTCTTCTGTTAATTCAGAAATACTCTTCGTATTTTTGTCTTTCCATTTTTGTTTTTCTTTTTCTAATTTCTTTTTTGCTTCGCTCTCTTTATCTCTTAAGCTTGCTGCTTTCTCAAAATCTTGAACTCTTACCGCTTCTTCTTTTTCTTTGTCAATACTTGCAACTTTGTCTTCTAGCTTTTTTATACCTTCTGGCTTTGTATAATTCCTCATCTTTACTCTTGATGCAGCTTCATCTATTAAGTCTATTGCTTTATCTGGCAAAAATCTATCATTAATATATCTAACAGATAGTTTAACTGCAGAGTCTATTGCTTCTTTTGTTATTTTAACATTGTGATGTGCCTCATATTTGTCTCTTATTCCTTCTAGTATTTCTATTGTTTCATCAGGAGTTGGCTCTCCAACATTTACTGGGCTAAACCTTCTTTCCAACGCAGCATCTTTTTCTATATATTTTCTATATTCATTTAGTGTAGTAGCACCTATTACCTGTACTTCTCCTCTTGCTAGCAATGGTTTTAAAATATTAGCTGCATCTACTGCTCCTTCTGCTGAACCAGCACCTACTATTGTATGAATTTCATCTATAAATAATATTACGTCTCCAACTTTTCTAACTTCTGATAAACATTTTTTTATTCTTTCTTCAAAGTCTCCTCTGTACTTAGCACCCGCTACCATGCTAGATATATCTACACTTACAACTCTTTTATTTTTTAAAGTTTCTGGTACATCTCCTGCTATTATTTTTTCTGCCAATCCTTCCACTACTGCTGTTTTACCAACACCTGGCTCTCCTATTAAACATGGATTATTTTTTGTTCTTCTTGATAAAATTTGTATAACTCTTTGTATTTCATCTGCTCTTCCTATTACAGGATCTAGTTTTCCCTCTATTGCTTGCTTTGTCAAGTCAGTACCAAATTGGTTTAATGTTGGTGTTTGGTTATAGCTTCCCAAATTTTTATTATTTGTTTGTGTTGAATTTATGCTGCTGTTTTCGTCTTCATTCACTAACTTCACTATTTCATTGTATAATTTTTGAGGGTTTACATTTAAGTCTAACATTATTCTTACTGCTACACTGTCTCCCTCTTTCATTATTCCTATCAATAAATGTTCTGTTCCTATATATTCCGAATCTAATCTTTTTGCTTCTCTAAATGCATTTTCTATAACTCTTTTAGTTCTTGGTGTAAATCCAACTGTTTCTGTTTTTTCCTGTTCTTCATTTCCTCTTCCAATAAGCATTTCTATTTCTTCTAATACTTTTTCAGAAGTTACGCCTTGCATTTCTAGCACTTTACTTGCAACTCCAGTTCCTTCATTTACTAACCCATATAGTAAATGCTCTGTTCCAATATAGTTGTGATTTAATTCTATTGCTAACTCATTTGCTATTTCCAATGCTTTTTCTGCTCTATTTGTAAATTTATATGTCATTTTAGACACCTTCCTTTCATTATATATTTTTAACTATTTATTATTTGCTTTATAACTTTTGCTCTTTGTATATCTCTTTCATATGCATCTAACTTTTTTCCCAAATATTTTTGTAAATTTCCAGGTTTTGTATATAACTCTAATTTGCTTACTTTTGCATCATTTAGTTCTCTTATAATTCCTAAATCTGTTCCTAATTTTATGTCAGATAGTAATTTTCTACATTCTTCTGAAGATACTTTTTTAGCATTTGTTAATATTCCATACGCTCTGTATACTTTGTCTTCTAAGTCTATTTGTCTTTTTGCTAAATACTTTCTTGCAAGTCTTTCTTGTTCTATTACTTTTTCTGTTATTGTTTTTATGTTTTTAATAATTTCCTTCTCTGTTAAACCTAATGATTGATTATTAGATATTTGGTATATATTTCCTTGGCTTTGAGTTCCTTCTCCATATATTCCTCTAATATTCATTCCAAAATTATTTATCACATTTAATACTTTACTTATATTACCTGTTAAGGTTAATGCTGGTAAATGTACCATAACAGACGCTCTTAAACCTGTCCCAACATTTGTAGGGCATGATGTCAAATAGCCATACTTCTTGTTCACAGCATATTTTACTAGTCCATCTATTTTTTCGTCTAATTCTATTGCTAAATTCAATAAATTTTCTAATTCTTGCCCTGAAGCAAATACTTGTATTCTTATATGATCTTCCTCATTTATCATAATGCAAATATTTTCTTCTTCATTTATTAATATTGCACCATTTTCATTTGAGGCAAATTCAGGACTTATTAAATGTTTCTCTATTAAACTTATTTTGGTAACATCATCTATATTTTTTAATTCTATATATTTTATATTATAACCTATGCTTGGCGTTATTTCTTTTATAGTTTTTAACACTTGCTCTAAATCTTTTGTTTTTGCTTTTTCCTTAAATGGAAAATCTGCTAAATTCCTTGCAAGTCTAATTCTTGAACTAATAACTACATCTGAATCTTTTCCATTTTGTAAATACCAATTTATCATAAGACTCTCCTCCTCTATTTATCATTTATCTTTTTTATTTCGTCTCTTATCTTAGCAGCTTCCTCGTATTTTTCTTCTTTTATTGCTTGTTTTAAATCTTCATTAAGTTTTTTTAGTTTACTATGTTGTTCATCATTTTGCATTGTATTTTCCTCGGTTTTACTATGGTTTTCACTAGCCTTATTTATAAATTTGCTATTTCTTCCTACATGTTGATTGCATCCATGTATATTTTTTAAAACAGGATCAATTCTGTTTTCAAATACATTATAGCAATTTTCACATCCAAATTTTCCTTTATCAACGAATTCGTCATATGTCATTCCACAGTTTGTGCATTTTAGTGCATTACTTTGTGTAAAGCTTGGCAAAAAATTCTCATCATAATCTCCAAAGAAATCTCCTAAAAAGCTAGAAAAATTTATTGGAATATTAAAATCCATATTCTCTAAGCCTAATTCTTTTGCACATTTTTCACATAAAGCCATTTCTTTTTTTACCCCATTTACTACTTGTGTGTATTTAAAATTCACTTCATTTTTTCCACAATTTTGACATAACATATTATCTACCTCCTAATCATTAATTAAATTTAATAACATATTTTTAAATATTCGCGCTCTTAAATTGTCTTTTATATTTTGTGGCACATTTAATACATTATCACTTGTTGCCACCTTTAAAAGCTTTGCTTCTTTAGTTTCTATCATTTTATAAGATAATAAGTTGCTTATAAATATATCCACCTCTTGTGCTGTTAAACTATCACCTATGCTTGTTATTGTATGCATAAGCGAATTGCTTTTTGTTATATTTATTTTTTTTATGCCTATATATCCTCCTCCTCCTCTTTTACTTTCTACATAATAACCCTGAGAAGGTTTAAACCTTGTTGCAATTACATAATTTATCTGAGATGGAACACAGTTAAAATGCTCAGCTAGGTCATTTCTTTGTATTTCTATATAATTTTCTTCTTCAAATAAGTCTTTTATAAATTCTTCTATCATATCTGCTATTCGCACCTCATCGCCTCCTTTTGACTTTGACTTTCTTTGACCTATATTTATATTATACTACCTTTTTTTTTGTTGTCAATAGTTTATTTATATTTTTTTAAAATTATATTTGCTTTATTTTTTATCTTTTTTGCCTAGTTGTTCTAACTCTTTTGCTTTTTGTTTTTGCTCATCTGGCGTTATCCATTCAAAATATGACGAAACAAATTCTCCATATTTTGTTGTGTCTTCTTTAATTATTTTATCTTTATCTTCTTTCATAAAAAATGCACCTCTCTTTTAATAGTTTAGTGCATTTTTATTTTTTTTATTCAATATATTTATTTATTGCTTCTGCAACACCATCTAGGTTATTATCTGTGGTTATATAGTCTGCATATTGTTTTATATAGTCAGCACTATTATCCATTGCTATTCCTAGTCCTGCATTTTTTATCATTTGTATATCATTTACATTGTCTCCTATTGCTATAGTTTCCTCTGTTTTTATGTTTAATTCTTTAATTAAATGCTCCAACGCTTGCCATTTGTTTACATTTTGATTCGTTATTTCTGTATAATAATAGTTTATTTCCGTTTCTTCTGTTCCGTGTTTTTATAATTTTTTTTGACATGTGCGCAACATCTAAAACATCAATTTTATTTATTGTTCTAAGTTTTCTTATTATTCCATTAAATATTACATTATGTTCATCGCAAATGCTTATTTTTAAATAGTCTTCTTTCTCCCTATCTTTTATATACTTATAAATATCTTGTACTACATTAATATTTGTTTTTTGATCATCTGGTTTTTTTTCGTTTTCTTGATGATAAAAAAGCACATTATAGTTTAAAGATTTTGCTATAATATTTTGAGTTGTACATATACTATAATATATACTGTTTTCTTCGCATATTTGTATTATTTGTAATACTTTTTCTTTTTCTATAAAATTATTATACATTATTTTTTGATTTTTTATGTTATAAACCAATGCTCCATTTCCGCAAACAGCATAGTTATTTGCTTCTGTTTCATTTGCTATACTTTTTACAGATGCAAATCCTCTACCAGAACACAGTACAACTTCTATCCCCTTATTTTTTGCATTTTTTATTGCTTGTTTGTTTTTTTCTGAAACTTGACTATACGAATTTAGAAGAGTTCCATCTAAATCTACTGCAATTAATTTATACATTTTGTCTACCACTTCCTTTGTTTATAATTTTAGTATTATATCATTAATCAATATTCATTTACAATAAAATTCAACAAAAATTACCAGTTTATTTTTTTATTTATTGAGCAATATATATATTGAAAAAACAAAATGTTTTTTTATTAAAATAAGTAAACACATTCTAGGAGGTGAAAAACATGACAAATAACAGTAATAGATCTGTAGTTCCAGAAGCAAGAGAAGCACTTAATAAATTCAAATATGAAGTAGCTAGCGATATGTGTGTTAAAAATATATTTAAACGCTACTATCTACTAGCTACTTTATTTTTATTTATGCTATTTTCTTTTTTATTTCTTTCATTTCATTTAATTCATTAAATTTAAAATAAATATTTATTTCTTTATTTTCAGATATTGTTATTTTTTCTATCAATTCATTTAGTAATTGCTTTGTAGGCTTTTCTAATGATAAAAATTCTTTTGCAAGTTTTTCTATTTTAGCAGTTTCATCAATTTGTGGTTTTTGATTATTTATAATCTTTATTAGCTCTTCTTTTTCTTTTATTAAGTTATCTCTATCTTTCGTAAAATCTGCTACTAAAGATACATAATCATTTTCGCTTACTACGCCTTTTACTTTGTCCATATATAGGTTTTTAATATATAATCCAATATCTGATATTTTTTGTTCTAATGTTTCTAATTTTTTTTCATTGGTTATTTGTTTTAATTCAAACTGTTTTTGTTTTTTAGCCATACTTATTAACTCATCTTGTAAATTTTCATTAATATATCTACTGCAAACTTCTTTTATGTGCTTTATTAAAACTTCTTCAAGCTCTGGTATGCTGTTCGAATGTCTTGTACAAATATCACTATATAATCTTGAATAACTATAACAAATAGTTGTATATCTATATTCTCCATACCTTTTTAATGCATAATTTGAATATGTCACATTTAATCTTGCACCACATTCACTACAGAATAATAAACCTTTGAATAAATAATCATGTTTTGTACCTTTAAAAGATTTGTTCTTTTTTAATATGTTTTGTACTGCGTTAAAACTTTCTTCATCAATAATGGCTTCATGTGTTCCCCTGCAAATATATCTTTCTTCTTCTGGTACAGTTATTCTTCTTTTAGATTTATAATTTATTTTTCTTCTTTTAAATTGTACAAGTTCTCCTAAATATACTCTATTATCTAATATTCTTCTAATAGTTGTTTGCTTCCAAGAACTATATAGTGCAGTTTTTCTTGTTTTACCAATATTTCTTGATTCACCAGGAACTGGAATTCCATCCTTTGTTAATATTTGTGCAATCCTTGTTAGACCATTTTCTTCAAGATATAATCTAAATACTCTTTTTACAACTTCCGCTTCTTTTTCGTTTATTATTAAATGAAATTTATTATTCGGATCTTTTTGATATCCATATGGTGCTGTTACTCCTAAAAAATTCCCAGCCTTTTTTCTTTCAATTAAAGAACTTCGTATTTTTTTAGAAATATCTCTTACATACATGTCATTTATTACACCTTTAAAAGGTGCCATGTCGTTCATTCCTGCATCAAAATAGGTATCAATATTATCAAGAAGCGCAATATATCTTACATTATGCTCTGGAAAATATATTTCCGTATAATGTCCTACACCTAATCTTTCTCTTCCAAGTCTTGATAAATCTTTTGTAATAACAGTATCGATTATACCCGCTTCAATATCTGCTATCATTTCTTTGAATTTTGGTCTGTCAAAATTAGCTCCTGTCCAGCCATCATCAACATATTCTTTCACAATGAAAAAGTTTGGTTGTTCAGATACATACCTTTTTAGTATTTCTCTTTGATTTGTTACACTAGAACTTTCTTCTTTATCACCATCTTCCCTAGAAAGTCTTATATAAAGACCAACTCTAAAACTTTTTGTCTTTTGATTGCTTATTGGTTTATTCATTCTCCACATCCTTTCTTTTTAAGCACAAGTTCGGAAAAGAATGGTTATAATGCTAGGCACATGAGTTAGAAATTTATGAGGTGTGCTTTTTGCGCATTGATTAAATTTCTAATGAAATGTAACAACGCAGGATAGCCATTATTTTTTGAACTTCACCTTTAAGCAATCGCCTAAATTAATTATAACATACATTTCAAAAATTAGTTATAATTTTAGGCGATTTTTTACATTATTTTAAAATCCTCCGTCAGGCTTCGCCTGCCACCTCCCTTAAATAAGGAAGCAGTCGCATTTATGCGACTGAGGGTTTTATTTCCCTTCAGCTTTCAAAGACAATAAAAACGAATTTTTTAATATTTCGTTTATATTTATTTTAGAGTCTTCCGCAAAAAAGTAATTTACTTTATACCCTTCTTTTGTATTTTCTTTAATTTTTTCTTTACCATTATTCATTAAGTATCACCTACACTTATTATTCCGCCCAACAGCAGAATATATACATTTATTGGTAAATAAAAATCATCAACTCTATTCATTTCTATATTTTAAATCACCAATAGCTCCAGCTATATCATAGAAATTAAATAGATCAATATCTTTTTCTGATTCATCATCTCTCTTAATATAATAATTTGCTTTTTTTCTTGCATTCCATAATATCTCTTTAAACATTTGATTGTATACATCACCTAATATCTTTTCACATATTTCATTATTCATATATGTATTTATTACTTGTGTCCTTAATAATTTTGCCTGCATTTTCCTTTGAGACTCATAAAACTTTTTCAAGTCTACATTTATAGATTCTTTTATTTTGCTATAGATATAATCTAAATCACTTTTATACATGCTTATATTAATCATTCTTTCTATGCCTTCTCGTATTATATCAGCTTCTTTTTTGCCTTGTTTTTCTGATAATTCTTTTAGCTTATTTTTCTTCTCTTGTGATATTCTTACTACTACTGGCATCAACTTTTCCTTTTTATTTTTATCCACTTTTTTCACCTCTTCTCTTTCAAAATTATCCCTACGGATAATTTGCAGGAACAGGGAGTCACCCCGACTCCCCGCTACAGCCTAAAAACGTGGTTTTTAGCCGTATACTCTTTTATTTTTGCGATATCATTTAGATATCTTAAATTTTGAGCCAAAAAAACAAATGTAAAACTTAATTCACATTTGTTTTTCTATTTATCTTCTTATTTCACTCATTAATTTGATTCCATCTTTTAGTCCATTTAGATAATATTTTTCATTGTAAAATCATCATAATTCCCATAATATGATTTTATTTTGTAGTCTTCTATATTCAGAACTCTATTTGCAATAGCATTTATAAAGAATCTATCATGAGAAACAAATAACGCTGTTCCTTTATATTCTTTTAATGCTTCTTCTAATATTTCTCTTGTATCTATATCAATATGATTTGTAGGTTCATCTAATATTAAAAAATTAATATCTTTTTGAATTAATTTCATTAGTATTATTCTTACTTTTTCTCCACCAGATAATTTTCCAATTCTTTTAAATGCATTTTCTTGTCTAAAACCATATTTAGCAAGTTTACTTCTTGCTTCTGTTTCTGACAAATTATTCCCTTCTAAAAAATAATCTAAAACTGTCTTTTCATTATCTTCAAAAATTATATTTTGAGAAATATAACCTATCTTTATTGATGTTCCTAATTTAAGTTCACCTTGAAAATTAGTGTCTTGACCTAAAATCATTTTTATTAATGTTGATTTTCCACTTCCATTTTTTCCAATTAATGCAGCCTTTTCTCCATAATTCAAAGTTAAATTAGCATCTTTAAAAATTACTTTTTGATCAAATTTCTTTTCTACATTTTCTAATTTTAAAACATCATTTCCGGACCTTTTTTTTATATTGAACTTTAAATCTAATGACTTCTTATTTAAATCAACTCTATCTATAATTTCCATTTTCTCTAATCGCTTTTCTATGTTTTTTGCTCTTTTAAAAAACATTTCATTTCCTGCTAAATCTCCAAATTTTCTTAATGTTAGTATTGACTCTTTCATTTTTTCAATTTGCTTTTGCTGATTTTTATAATTTTCAAATTGAGCTAAAGTTCTTCTTTCATCTTCTTTTAGAAAATATGAATAATTTCCGTAATATATGTTTTCTTTGCCATTTTCTAATAATACAGTTTTATTGATCACTTTATCTAAAAAATATCTATCGTGAGAAACTATTAATACTGTTCCTTTATACTTTAGAATTAATTCTTCTAAAAATTCTAAAGAATGAATATCTAAATGGTTTGTTGGTTCATCTAACAACAATATCTCTGGCTGAGTTAATAATAATTTTGCAAGATTTACTCTTGTTTTTTCTCCTCCACTCAAAAGATTATAGCTTTGTTTTAAAAGTTCTTTATTAATATAAAATCTAGAACATATTTTATTAAACCTTTCCTGAATTTCATATCCACCCATTAATGAGAATCTTTCTTGCATTCTACCATATTCGTTAATTATTTTTTCCAGCTTATCTGCATTAACTTCGGTTGACATCTGAGTTGCTAGTTTGTTAAGTTTTTTCTCAACTTTTAAAATCTCTTCAAAACTTTTATACAGAAATTTTTCTACTGAAATATCTTCTTTTTCATTTTCATATATTTGATTTAATATTCCGATTTTTGCTCCATTTCTTATATTAATAGTTCCACTGTCTACGCTTTCCTGTTTTGCTATTATTTTTAAAATTGTAGATTTTCCGCTTCCATTTTGCCCAATTAGAGCAACTCTTTCTCCTGTTTTTAGTTCCAAACTAAATCCATCTAAAATATTTTTTAAACCATAATTTTTCTTGATCTTATTTAATTCTATTTCTATCATTTTTTATATCTCCTTATTATTTATTTTTTTCTAAATAACGAGATATAATTGCCATTTTACTATTACAACCTATGGCGTTCTATCTCGTTGTAATAGTTTTGCAAGCATAACTTCTTATCTTTAACCTACTTTCTAAATCTTTTCTTTTATTCATCGTAAAAATCTCCTTTACTTATTTTACTTTCAATAACATAATAATTATAACATAAAAAATATGCATTTACCATATATTTCATAATATTGTTATGAAATTGTTAAAGTTTATTTGCATAAAATTTACTAAAATCAAAATTGCTATAATCTCTATCACTCTTGTATTTCCAATTATTATAATTTATTTTATTATTATATATTATATCTTTAACATTTGTGTTAATAGGTAATGAACTATTTTGTTTATAGACGAGGTGTGTACGCCTGACATTCGATTTTGTGCCATTATATTTTTTATTTAAAGTACCTTATCCCCTCCTTTATCTCTCTGCTCAATAACAGATTTTTCCAACTAAAAAAGAATATGACTTTTTTATCATATTCTCTAATAAACTTATTTGGAATTTTTTTGTTAAACACTTTTTAAGCATAAAGTTAGTATTGCAAAACCTGTATTTTGCAATACTTACCTGAATTTTACTTAACTTTTTGCTAACACTTTTTAGGCATAATTATCTATACAAAAAAACATTTTTTCTTATAACTGACCTAAATATATCACACAAAATTATAAATGTCAAATTTTTATTTCATAGAGTTGGTCTACTAAATTTATTTTCCAACAATCATTTATATTCAGTAAAATATCTTTTCCTTTATTTTTAACTATTTACAAACCTTAATTATTAAATCTTTATATTGTTCAATTAGTTTATTATAGCTTTCTTCCGTTATATATTCATTAACCTCGTGGGCAGTTACAGGTCCTACACCTAATATAATTCTACTTGATTTCTGAACAAAACTTGCTTCTGTCATAAAATTAGCTGTTTTTATTTTTTCTATAAATTCAAATCTATCTATGAATGGTTTTATCTCCTCTATAAGATTTACTATGCACTCATATTTTTGTGCCAAATACTCTATTTCATCTTTAATTATTTTTATATGATCTTTATTTGCAATTCTAAAATCTATACTGACTTCGCAGTTTGCTGAAACAGAGTTTTTTGCACTACCTCCGTTTATTGTTCCAATATTCATTGTTGTATATGGTACTTCGTAGCTGTCTTGTTTATATTTTTTAATCTTTTCATTATAAAATTCTTCTAATTCGCATAATAATTTTACTGCATTCATATTAGCACTTTTACCTTTTGCAGGGTTACTAGAATGCGCCTTAATTCCCTTGAAACTTAACTCATATTCCAGTAATCCTTTGCTTCCCACTAGCATCTCATTATTGGTAGGCTCACCAAAGATCATTACATCAGGAAATTTTTCATTTGTTTTCACAATATCATAAATTCCACTAAATCCAATTTCTTCATCATATGTAAAATATAACTTCATACCATATTTTAATTTTGTAAAATCTATTTTTGAAACTGCATCTAATAGTGCTGCAATTCCACCTTTCATATCGCAAGAACCTAACCCATATAATCTATTATCCATTTTTGTAAGTTCAAACGGATTAGTATTCCATCCATCAATATATTCTACAGTATCTGTATGACCTAGAAATCCTATTTTATAATTATTTCCTATTGACATTATTAAATACTTTCCTTTATGCTCTGTCTTAAAACCTAAATTTTTCAGATATTTTTCTATATAATTAATTATTTCTTTATTCTCTAAATCTTTTATGGTATTAAAACTAACTAAATCTTTTAATATTTTATATCCTTTCAAACTAACCTCCTTATATAAAAAAACATGTATGAATAATTTATACACTCATACATGTTTTAGTCTTTTATTTTTTTGAAACACGACTAATATGTATGGGTGATATTCATCCATACATGATGTCTATTATTTATTTCATTAATCGTATTTTTCATTAATATCATAAAATTTTCCTCACTTTATGGTAATATTATACTCTTCTGTTTTACTTTTGTCAATTTATAAATTTACATATTTTTTACCATTATACCTACATATATTTATTGTTTTATATGCAGTATGCATATCTAATTGGTGTCGTTACTCAATATTAATTATTTGTGGTGTATAGTCAACCACATCACATGAAATACATATGTGATTTTCTTTATTAAATCTTTCACCTAATGGCTTGTTATGTATATGTCCGAATACATTAATTTTGCCCTCTTCTAATATCTCAATTGGTTCATGTGTTAATATTAAATTTCCAAGTTCAATTTTCTTCTTATATACTTCACTAAACCCTACTTCTTTCCACCCATTAACTCCACGTTTAAAATCATGATTACCTCGTAATAATATTTTTGTCCCATTCAACCTACTTATTAATTCTTTTAACATTTCTGTAGTTCCAAATCCTACATCTCCCAAATGATATACTATGTCATCCTCTTTAACTACTGAATTCCATTTTTGTATTATATATTCATTCATTTCTTTAGCATTGGAAAATGGTCTATCACAGTATTTTATTATATTTTCATGATTAAAATGAGTATCTGCTATAAAATATATCATAATATCACCTACCTAATTTATATAATTTTGCTAATATTTTACGGTGTATCGTAAAAATACGCTTGCTTGTTTGAATTTTTACGGTACATTGTATTTTTTGATTATTATTTATTATAAAGGTGCGACACTACTGCGACACTACTGCGACATTACTGCGACATTACTGCGACATTACTTCATTCTATATATCTTTTTAGGATCTTTATTTGATGTACCAACCCATTCAATTAACTCTTTGTTTTCTAATTTTTTCAAAATCCTTTGAGCAGTTTTTCTATCTCTATCAATATATTCTGCTATCTGATGTGTCATAACATCACCTTTGTCAAATATAAATTGAATAGTTTTTTGTTCAATAGAATTTAACTCTTTCCATTTTTTGTTAATATTGTTATCTTTCAACAATAATTCATTTTTTCTCTTGCTTCTCATTACAATATTATTTTTCAAAACAAGTTTTAAAGAACTGCCTTTATCTTCAATATATACAGGGTCTTCTAAAAATAAATCGCTCATTTCTCTATAAATTCTCGAAACCCCCTCATTTAGTTCTCTTACAACTCCCAATTCTGTTAATGTTCTTGAAATTATAGGATTACGTGCATATCGTTTTTCTTTAATATTTTTTACTGTAACTATTCCTGGCAAATCTCCTGGGCTTAATATTTCAATTCTATCGTCATATATAAATATCTTTGTATGTTCACCACTAATCGCATAATTACGGTGAGTTACAGCATTAGTTATCCCCTCTTCCCAAGCAAATTTAGGATATTCTGGCACTGTAACAAACTCCCCATTTGTACCTAAATGAGTAAACTCTCTAAGTTGTGTATCAACAAATTTCTGTGTTTCTTTAATTTGTTTATATAATGGTAATGCAAATGTTTTATCTTTTACTATGTTCAAATCTGCACCTGTTTGCATTTCTTTTCCTTCAAATTTTATCACTCTAATTCTAGCTGTTGGAAAAAATAAAGAAGGATCTTTTGCAAATAATAATGTTCCTGCATTTGTTAAAAATTCTTTTTGTGACATATCATCTTTTATTAAAAATCTTCTTGCCCTCAAAACATCTAACAATTCACTTTCATTTGCACCTATAGCTGATTTATATATTTCAACCATATCTAAATCAATATCGTTTATACTTGTTCTAATATTTAATTGTTCTTCAAAAGATATTTCGTGTCTATCTGATTCAATTATTTTTACTTGGTCAGCAGACAATTTATTAGTAGAATCCCCTTGTCTCAAATATACCTCATCTTTTACATTTCTTATAAGAGTATTCATACTTGGACTAATATGAATTAATAATATTTTATCTTTATTCCCTTTGTAATTTATTACTTCAATTGTTTCATTTTCAAATTTTGGAACAGTTTTTAAATAATCACCTGAAGTTATTTTCAAAAATTTATTATATTTTTCTTTGTAATCTTCAAATCCCTCTACTTTTCCATTATCTGCAATACCTATTACTAAAGTTCCTCCACTTGCGTTTGCGAAACCTGCTACATGGTTAGCTAATTCTTTTATATCTTTTTTAGCACTTTTTCTATCAAAAAATTGATTTTCTTTTTCATTACACATATATTCTATAGTTAACATAGAATTAATTTTAGATCCTTGCATAAATCTCTCCTTGTTCATTTTTCTCTTTAATTTTCCTTTAGTATATCATATCTTAATTAAAATTTATATTTTTTGTAAAACTTTTTATATGTACTTTTTAGGCGATTGCTTTCTTATTTTCTTACTTCTGTTTGAAATAGAATAGTTATATTGCTAGGTACATGAATTCAAAATTTATGAGGTGTGCTTTTGCACATTGATTAAATTTTGAATGAAATGTAACAACGCAAGATGGCTATTATCTTTCAAACAAGCCAAATATATTTTTGACAGCCAGTGAAGTAGGTGTTAATTTAAAGCAAGGTTATAATGGAGATATATCAGCTAAAGACGCTGGTAAAATCGGTGGACAAATGGTTAAAAAAATGATAGAGCAATCTGAACACAATATGAAATAGTTTTTGCGTAACTTTTAGTTTTCTATAAATACGTAAAGAAGAAATCTACTTAGATATACATATTTAGGTAGATTTCTTTTTTTATGTTTGCTTATACTATAGCAGATGTTATAGTGGCGATTTTAATTGCTCGTCCTTCGAAGCGCTGGCGAACAGGTTCAACCCTACAATTTAAATATATAATTAATTTTAATTATTTCTTCATATATTTTGTATTTCTTCCACTTCCTATTATTTTAATTGCATTATTTTTTACCATTGTTCCTAATACTACTTCCACTGTTGTTGGGCTTACATCTGGTAAGATCTTACATATTTCTGCTTTTGAAATAGGAGTTAAATTATTTAACACCGTTGCTTCAATTCTTGCTTTTTTTGTAATTTTATTACTGTTTACAACACTAAATCTTTTGTCTAATTCTTTATAACACATATATAATGTTAATAAGAAATTTTCTATAAACGGAACATAACTCTGCTCGTTTTCTATCCAATTAATAGAGGAAAGTCTCAATGCCTCATAATAGTTTCCTTTACTATTATTGATTTGTTCTTCAAATGAAATATATTTACCAACATTGAATCCACTTTTATATAATAATAGCAGTGTTAACAACCTAGACATTCTTTCATTTCCATCTCTAAATGGATGTATACAAAGAAAATCAAGAATAACACAAGGTATTAAAAGTAATTGATTAATATTTATATTATTACATGCATCATTATATGCTAATACAAGTTGTTCCATTGCAATTGGTGTTTCTTTAGGCTCTAATGGTTTGAATCTAACCTCTCTATTTCCTTGCGTATCCTCTTCAATTACATAATTTTGATTAACTTTATATTTTCCTGCATCTTCAACTCCTGTATATGACATCATTATTTCATGTAACTTTAATATTGTATCTTCATTAAACTCTATATCTTCATAATGTAAATGTATTTCATTTAATACATCTCTATATCCAGCAATTTCCTTTTCATTATGATTTAGTGGTTTACTATTTTGATTTACTATTTCTTTTATGCGCTCATCACTAGTTATAATTCCCTCTATAGCATTTGAACTTTTAACAGATTGGACAATTGCTATTTTTTCTAATTCTGTAAATATCTTTTCATATTCATCTTGCCTAATTTTTGCTCCTGCTTTCAATGAATAAATTGTTCCTGTAATATTTATTAAATTAGCAGGTAATAGTCCATTATCTAAAAAAGAATAATCAAATTTTTTCATTTTTTCTCACTTTCTGCATACCATATTTGTTTTTATATGCATATATTTCTTGTTTTCTGCATATATTTTATTATTCTATATGCAGATAGTCAAGGATTATATGCATTTTTTACTTCTTTAGTTTCATTATTAAAATAATAAGTTTTCTCATTATTTTTCAAATAAATTTTGATTAAATTTGATATATATTATAACGGATGTTGTAGAGGCGAACTTGTTCGACCCTACATTTCAAATTTGTATATAAGCTTACTGTTTACTTTTTCAATATGTTGTTTGGATTTTGAAAGTGTTGATTTCAGAGTGTTTACAGTGCGTTACTCCTAAACAACTTTTTTCTACTTTTTCCTTGACAATATTCTTTTTTTGGATTATATTAAAAATAACTCTGGAAAATTTTGGTTAATTTTATGACACTTTGTCGATTTTTCAGTAGTAAGTATTATTAGCACAGGGGATGGAATATATGTTAAATTTCGCTTTATGCGATGATAACGAAAGTATCCTTGCCAGACTCTCAAAAATGCTTGAATCTTTGTTTATTAAGTATAATTTTGACTGTAAAGTATCCTTTACTTCCGTTGATCCAAATTCTTTTTTAGCTTATGTTATTAATAATCCAGTTGATGTAATATTTTTAGATATTGATTTAAAAAGTAATATTAATGGTTTAAGTTTAGCTGAAACCATTAGGAAATATAATAAAAATATTTATATTATTTTTACAACAGCTCATTTAGAATATGGTCTTATGGCTTACAGATATAAAACATTTGATTATCTACCTAAGCCAGTTTCCGTGGAAAGATTAGAGGTTACTATTTCTAGGCTCTTAGAGGATATAGCTGATACACCTTGTAAATACTTAAAACTTGCTAATAGTAATACTTTTTTGACTTATGATTCTATTTATTTTATAAAAAAGGATGGAATGAAACTGATTTTTCAGACCCGTGAAAAAATATATTCTTCATATGATTCTTTTGCTAATATTTTACCAAGTTTGCCAACCAATTTTGTGCGTTGTCATAAATCATATATTGTAAATATTAATAATATTCAAAACATTGTTAATGATAGAATAATGTTCTGTAATAATTTAGTTTGTTACATTGGACCTAAATATAAAAATACTTTTGAGGAGGTTTTAAGCCATGGAAATATTCCAAACAATTTGGACAGCACTAACTACGCCAAATGAAATTTTAACAAATCTACTTTCTATACCACTTGCATTTTTAGACGCATATGTGTGTATGTTATTATTTACAACAATTTTAAATATTCCTTCAACTCATAAACAAAGATTAATTTATGTTCTTGCCTTTGGAGTATTTACTAATTTAATAAATCTAACCATTTCAAACTCATTTGCAGTTTTACTACTAAGCGTTATTATATGGCCTGTATTAGTATTTTATATTTTTAAAATTTCCATATTAAAGTCTATATTGTCTGAAATTATACCTTATATATTATCTCTATGTTTAGAGCTATTTATTACTAAGCTATTTTATGTTACCTTCAAAATAACCTCTGAAACAATTGTTAAAGTACCCATACTAAGATGTTCTTTAGCACTACTTATATATGGAATTATTTTCGTAGTATCAATCATCATTAAACATTATAAATTAAATTTAAAAGTATTTGAGGGTATTTCACCAAAAGCTCAGAAAATACTCATTATTAATGCCATTCTACTAGTATTTGTTATCATTTCTCAATTCTATTTGATTGTCTTTTACAATAATACTCTTCCTATTTATATTACTTTAATAAGTATTATTGGGTTATTAGCATATTTTGCACTTAGTATTTATAGTATTTTAAATATTTCTAAATTAGAAATAACATCTAGGGACTTAAAGCAGTCACAATTGTATAATAAAACTTTAACAGTTTTACATGATAATATACGTGCATTTAAACATGATTTTCATAATATAGTTCATGCACTTGGTGGATATATAGATACAGAAGATATTGAAGGTTTAAAAAAATATTATCAACAACTTTTAAATGATTGTCAATGTACCAATAATTTAACAGGCCTTAGTCCTAGCACCATAAATAATCCAGCAATATACAATGTTTTGGCAAGTAAATACCATAAAGCGGATGAACTTGGTATAAAGATTAACTTAGAAGTGTTTTTAGACTTAAACGAAATTGAAAACCATATGAAAATATATGAGTTTGCAAGGATTTTAGGAATACTTTTTGACAATGCAATAGAAGCAACCAAAGAATGTGATAAAAAAATTATAAATTTAACCATTAGAAAAGATTTGAATAAAAATAGATTATTATTAATTGTAGAAAATACATATAAAAATAAAGATGTTGATACTGAAAAAATATATGAAAAAGGCTTTTCTACTAAACCTGGAAACTCTGGTTTAGGATTATGGAAGGTTAGACAAATATTAATAAGAAATAATAACCTAAATTTATTTACTACTAAAAATGATGAATATTTTAAACAGCAATTAGAAATATACTAAAAAAAATTCAACTCTTATGAGTTGAATTTTTTTGACTCTCTTTTGATTTTTTGATTTTTTATTTTTTTGTCGTTTAAGGATATTAATTTTAAATTAATCTTTTTTTATTAAAGATGCTGGCATTTTAGGTTGATGAATTATCCCTACTATTATGCAGGCATTATTAGTTGCTTTTGCATATTTCTCTGCTATTTTTGCTATTAATTTTGTCATTGTATTCCCCCCTTTCTTTTTTTCTATATCTCTACACATATCTGTGAGTGATTAGCTAATTATTTGCTCTTCTGCTCTATATACTTCATGTCCATATTTATTATTTGTTATTTTATATGCTAGTCTTGTTATAAATAGTGTTTGTACTAAAGCTCCAAATATCAATATATTAGAAATGGAATTATTATTTATAAATAAACTTGATATTAGCATTAATATTAAAAATACATATGACAAACTCTTTTTTCTTTTTCTTTCTTTCATACTAATAATTGGTAGGTTTTCTGTATCTGCCGGCGCATATAATGTTATCATTATTATTCCGAATATTAAAACTAAACTTATTAATATGTACTTATATATTGGTTGCAAAATTATATATTTGCTAGCTAAGACAACTCCATAATAAAACAAACTTGTATTTATAATGCATCCTATATGTGTTTTTAAATGAAATCCTCCAGAGCAAGCTCTGTATGGTAATATTGCTATATATGCAAACATTGTTAGCCAACCAATTTTTAGAATAAATGCTATTGCAAATAACAATATCACTTTTGGTATTTCCCCTATTATTAATTCTAGTCCATATTGGATAACCTCCGCTCTTTCATCATCAATGTCTTCCATATTATTTCTCATTCTTTTTACAATATAACTACAAAATTTTTCTATCATTTACCTCCCCCTTTTTTTTATGTCTTAATAATATACTAACTTTAACCATTTTTTCCATTTTGTTTTCATAACGCAAAAAAACATATATGAAAATATATATTTCGTATTTTCGTATATGTTTTTAGCTGTTTCATATAATCTAAATTATAGTTGTATATCATCTAACATTTTCCAACTTCCAATATGCTCTGGTACAGACGTAAATTTTATTTTTTCTTTACTAATAGGATGTTCTATTTCTAATTGATATGCCCATAAAGCTATTTGCTTTCCATGCCCTCTTCCTCCGTATTTTTGATCTCCATAAATACTATGGTTTCTGCTTGACAGCTGTACCCTTATTTGATGATGCCTTCCAGTATGCAAATTTATTTTAAGTAATGACAAATCTATTTCTTCGTTATACTTTAAAACCTCATAGTCTAAACTTGCAAATTTGCTGTTTTTTGTGTTTTCTTTTACAGTTTTGCTCATATTATTTTTTTCATTTTTTAACAAATAGTCTTCAAGTATTCCGCTTCTGCTTTTCAAATTTTCCATTTGCAATTACCAAATATGTTTTTTTAAATATCTTTTCTCTTACCTGTTCACTTAATCTAGCTGCTGCTTTCGATGTTTTTGCAAATATCATAACTCCACCAACAGGTCTATCTAGCCTATGTACTAACCCCAAATACACATTTCCTGGCTTATTATATTTTTCTTTTAGATAATCTTTTATAATAGAAATCATATCAATATCACCAGTTTTATCCCCTTGTGATGGTATATTTACTGGCTTTTCTACTACTATAATGTGATTATCCTCAAATATTACTTTTAATTTTTCCATACTTTATTCTTCCCACCTACTAAAAATTCCACAAGGTAACACTAAATTAGAATCCTTCATAGGAAGACCTAATTCTCCACTAGATAATTTTCCTTTTGCTTTTATATTAAGCCTTAAAATGTTCTCTAACACTGTACTTGAAATTCCTGTTGTATATGAATTAATAAGGAAAAACAGCGGTCTATCGGAAAGAACCTTTGTACAAAGTTCTACTAAATCAGAAATGTTTTCTTCAAACTTCCATACTTCTCCATTTGTTCCTCTTCCATAAGAAGGAGGATCCATAATAATCGCATCATATTTATTACCCCTTCTTATTTCTCTACTAACAAATTTTACAACATCATCAATAATATACCTTACAGGATTATTTTGAAGTCCAGATGATGTAATATTTTCTTTTGCCCAGGTCACCATTCCTTTCGAGCTATCCACATGGCACACAGAAGCACCTGCATAGCTACATGCAACCGTTGCTCCACCAGTATAAGCGAATAAATTTAAAACCTTTATATCTCTATTTGCATGTTGAATTTTATTTATCATCCAATCCCAGTTAACAGCTTGCTCTGGAAATAAACCTGTGTGCTTAAATCCCATAGGTTTAATGTTAAATATCAACTCCTTATATTTTACTTGCCAATTGGCAGGAACCTTTTTGTTAAAATCCCAATTTCCGCCTCCTGTTGAGCTCCTAATGTATCTAGCATTTGCGTTTTTCCACCTCTCTGGAAAACTCTTACTCTTCCAAATAATTTGCGGATCTGGTCTAACCAAAATAACATCCTTCCATTTTTCAAGTTTTTCTCCATTTGCCATATCTAATATCTCATAATCTTTCCAATCTCTTGCTACATCCATTCTTCTACTCCCTTTATGTTCTTTTAAGTATACATCATAATATCATTAATAATTTTATAAAATTTTTTATAAGTACATAATCAAATGCAATTAACCCAATTAATAATATTATTGATAGTATTATTAATTTATTTTCTTTAATTGTTTTTATTAATTTGCCTGTCCTACTTTTATTTTTGCTCACAAGCCTGTCATATTTTAAATTGTATATAATATCTTTAGCATACTCCATAAACAATCCCCCTAATTAATATATATTCTTGCAATGAATTATTTATGTATATATTCGTATACAAATTTATTACATTTTTCCTAATTCTTCCTTTATCTTTTGAGCCATTTTTTTATTTATTCCATTTATTTGAGAAATTTCGTCATCTGAAGCATTAAGTATTTTCTCTACACTGCCAAATCTTTTTAATAGTTCTGTCTTTCTTACTTCTCCAATTCCGTCTATATTATCTAATAATGACTTTGTAACCTCTTTACTTCTAACTTTTCTATGATATTCTATTGCTGTATTATGAACACAATCTTGAAAATTAGTAATTGCCTTCATTAATTCATCTGATAATTTTATTTCTCTTTTGTTTTCGTCTATCAAGGCTCTTGTCTGATGTTTATCATTTTTTATCATTCCATATATAGGTATTGATAACTCGTACTTTAAAGAAGCTCTTTTAGCTGCTTTTATTTGATTTATTCCTCCATCTACAAATATTAAGTCAGGTAATGTTCCAAATCCTCCATTAGGATTTTCTAATGAGTGTTTTAGTCTTCTTTCTATAACTTCTTGCATACATTTAGGGTCATCCTGCTGTAACACTGTTTTAATTTTAAATCTTCTGGATAAATTCTTCTTTACAATCCCATTCTGCATTACACACATTCCAGCAACAATAAAACTTCCATTTATATTTGATATATCATAGCTTTCTATTTTTTGAGGAATCTTTTTCAAATTTAATATTTCCTTTAATTCAAGTAAAATATTATATTTATCTTTTTCCTTGTTTTCCAATGTGATTAATGCATTTTTTTCAGCCATTTCTACTAATTTAAGCTTTTCTCCCTTTTGTGGAGACTTTATTTCTATTTTTCTTCCTGCTGTCTTTGTAAGCCATTGTTCTATAATTTCCTTATCATCTATAGTTTCTTTTACCATTATTTTATTTGGTAAAGGGGTTTTGTCTATGTAATATTGCTTTATAAAACTTGAAAGTATCTCCCTATCTGTTTCGTCCTCCAAATTATCTATAAAATAATGTTCTCTGCCTTGCATTTTACTTTTTCTTACAAAAAATATTTCTACACATATTTTAAAGTCATTTCTTGAAATACCTATTACATCTATATCATTTTCTGATATATTAGATACTTTTTGCCTTTCTGTTATTGCTTCTATGGCTAACTTTTTGTCTCTAAGATATGCTGCTTTTTCATATTGCATACTATCTGATGCTTGTTTTATCTCTTCCATTAAACTTCTTTTTATCTTATCTGTTTTACCTTCCAATAGTGCTATAACTTCATCTATGTTTTTTCTGTATTCTTCTTTTGATATATACCCCATGCAAGGTGCAAAACATTTTTTTATATGATAATTCAAACAGGGTCTATCCTTATATTTAAAGTTTTTACACTGTCTTATTTTGAATTTATCTTTTATAAAATCCACCATTTCCTTAGCCGCTCCGGCATTAGCATATGGTCCAAAATATTTTGAACCATCATTTATTATCCTTCTTGTAATATAAACCTCTGGGTAATCTGCTCTTACATTTATTTTTATATATGGATATGTTTTATCATCTTTTAATAAAACATTAAATTTGGGCATATTCTTTTTAATTAAATTACACTCTAATATTAACGCTTCTGCCTCATTATCTGTAACAATATACTCAAAATAATTAACTAAGCTAACCATGTTTTCTATTCTTTTTGTTTTTTTATTTTTTCTAAAATATTGTCTTACTCTGTTTTTCAATGAAACCGCTTTTCCAACATATATTATATTGTCATCTTTGTCATGCATTATATATACGCCTGGCTTGTTAGGCAACTTTTTTAATTCTTCTTCTATATTAAACATTTTATCTCCCAACATATTTTATCTGTATATAACAACCAATCTATCATATATTTTAACACTTTTTTGCGTTTTTTTCCACAAAATTTTGACACTTTTTAACTTTTGTAGTAATATATTAATATTAAATTAATTTTGACTTATATAAGGAGGTTTTTATGTGTGGAATTGTAGGTTACATAGGTAATCAAAAAGCAACACCTATACTTTTAAATGGTCTTTCTGCACTAGAATACAGAGGCTATGATTCAGCTGGAATCGCTGTTTTAGAAAAAAATAATATATGTATATTAAAAGATAAAGGTAGAGTTAAAAATTTATATAACATAGATGGTATAAATGAATTGAGTGCAAATATTGGTATTGCACATACAAGATGGGCAACACATGGTAAGCCATCAAAGGAAAATGCTCATCCTCATTCTGACAACAGCAATACTTTTGCAGTAGTACATAATGGAATTATAGAAAATTTTGCTGTTTTAAAAGAGTTTTTAATCAATAAAGGCTATACATTTTATTCTGAAACAGATACAGAAATAATTCCAAATTTAATTCATTACTATTATTATAATAATATTGAAGATGATGACAAATTTTTACGTGCAGTAAAATCTGCCTGTGATGATTTAAAAGGTAGTTATTCTATTGAGGTATTATCTAAACTTCATCCTGATAAACTTATTGTTATAAGAAAAGATAGCCCTTTAGTAATTGGAACATCAGAATCAGAAAATTTCGTTGCATCTGATATTCCGGCAGTTTTAAGTTATACTAGAAAATTCTACTTACTAAATGATAATGAATATGCCGTTATATATAAAGATAAAGTTGAATTTTATGATAATAGTTTGTCAAAGATTAACAAAGGTATTAAAACTATTGATTGGGATGCAAATGCAGCCGAAAAAGATGGCTTTGATGATTATATGCTAAAGGAAATTTTTGAACAACCAAATTCAATTAGAGAAACTATTGGTTCAAGGTTTAAATTAGGAGAAAACTGTAGTTTTGATGATTTAACATTATCAAAAGATTATTTGAATAGTCTTAATAAAATTTATATAATTGGTTGTGGAACAGCCATGTATGCCGGTTTAGTTGGCAAAGATATTATAGAAAAGCTTTGTAAAATTCCAGTAGAAGTAGAAATTGCTTCTGAATTTAGATATAGGGATCCTATAATAGACAATAAAACCTTGTGTATTTACATTAGCCAATCTGGTGAAACAGCAGATACTATTGCTGCACTAAAGTTGGCCAAATCTAAAGGAGCTAAAACATTGTCTATATCAAATGTAATAGGTAGCTCTATAACTCGCGAAGCCGATTATACTATATATACACATGCAGGTCCAGAAATAGCCGTTGCCTCTACAAAAGCATATACATCACAAGTTGTATTAATTGCTATTTTAGCTATACATTTTGCTGAAATTTTAGAAAGTGCAAATAAAGAAGTTATAGAACATTTAAAATCTGACATATTAGATTTACCAGCAAAAATCACTGCATTACTAAACAATACAGAAGAAATACAAGAATTTGCGAAAAAAATATATACGCAAAAAGATATATTCTTTTTAGGCAGAGGTGTTGATTATCACGTTGCCTTAGAAGGTTCACTAAAATTAAAAGAAATATCTTATATACATTCAGAAGCATATGCTGCTGGAGAGTTAAAGCATGGTCCTATTGCATTAATAGAAAATGGTATTACAGTTGTTGGAATTATGACAATACCTAATCTTGTGGAAAAATGCGTTAGCAATATGCAAGAAGTTATTTCTCGTGGTGCTAATACATTAATTATTACTAATCAAAACTTGCCAAATTCCAACTTTAACTATGTTATAAACATACCAGAAACTAACCCTTTAATATCTCCTATTCTTTCTGTTATACCTATGCAATTATTAGCATACTATATTTCTAAGAATAAAGGATTAGACGTTGATAAACCAAGAAATCTTGCAAAATCTGTAACGGTTGAATAAGCTAAAAAATTAGTCACGAAAATCATTTTATATATGGTTTCCGTGACTTTTTTTAACAGTGTATTACAAATAATCTTAAAATTACCAACAATATTGCTCCGTGGAATTCCCAAAATTCCAACAAATATTGCTGTTCCTAAATTTATTCCTATGTAAAATCCAAAATTAGCCCCTATTAAGTTTATTATATATATAATTGCTGCTCCAATACACGAATTTGCTATTAATTTCAAAATGCTCTTTAATGGTAATATAAATATCTTACCAAACACAAATAAACATATTATACACACTAAAAAACTTATTATTGCATTATTATCCAAATTAAACACCACCTTTATTAATATTTATGCCTAATTTGGGACAAATATGTTTACATTATTTTTCTTATTTCCAACTCATTTATAGAATCTAATATTATTCCTTTGCTCTGTGCCTTTTTAATTAAATAATCCAATTTAGTCTTATTAGCTTTTATCTGATATGCATAATAATCTATTAGTTCATTTTCTGCATATTCAAAATTGTTATTTGAATCATGTAGATCTTGCTTGGTTTTTATAATGCTCATTATTAACTCTAGTCTTTTCTCTTCATCTGTCTTATCCTTAATTTTATCTTCCCTAACATATTCTTCGTACATTTTTACTCTCCTCATTAGAAATATCTATATGTATTATATTCATCTGCTTGACAAGTTATTCATAATTAAGTAGATTTTACCAGTTTTCGCTTTTATATTTTAATTTTCACTTTTTTAAATTATATATGATAATTATGGATTTTTATAAAAGTAAATACCAAAATTGCCAGAAAAGGAAAATAAAATTACCAATTGCATAATGGATTGACTTTCTTTAAATATCATGCTATAAATTAAATAGTATTATCTAAGGAGGTTATAAATGCTATGAACAAGAAATTTCTCATGCTAGTTTTATTCGTTCTATTAATTTTATCAGCATTAATAGGTATACTTTTATACACTAAAAAATATAGCGATATTGCTGTTGTATATGAGGCAAATGAACAAGGTAGGTTTAGAAATACAAAAGAAATATCTGAAGAAGTGTTTGATAATTTTGGAAACCTAACTCATTATAAATATAAACCTCAGTCTGAAAATGATAATATGGATGAAAAAGAGTACACCATTGATTATATTTTTGATAATAATAATAGAATAACAAGAGTTTCTGATAACTATGGAGCTTATATTAATATATCATATGATAACAAAAACCGTTTTTCTAAAATATCAGGTGTTTCATTATTTGAAAATTCTATTACTGTTAATTATACACACAAATTCAATTATGTTGATAATATTACATTAATAAACACTTCAATGATATATGACAATGACACTGCTCATCCAGTAAATAATACTTATAAAATATCTCCCCTTGAAATCAATTCTGAACAATGTATTATTTTTGAAACTTATACAGATGAAAATCTGTTGATTGAAGAGATTGTATGCAAAAAATTAAATAAAACCATAAATTATAGTAATATTTTTTCTTTGCTAGATATAAATTTTAATGGCTATATATGTTTGTCTTATAATCCTTGTCCTACTGACTTTCAAGTTCATTTGCCTTTGCTTAATGTGGGAACTATAATGTATATAAAATATCATGATAATGGTGGCAATATCAATTACTATTATGATTCAAATGACAGATTATTAAATTATAGCTCTCAGGTTGAAACTGTACATTGTATGTATAAAAAAATTAATAGTAAAAAATATATTTGTTATTATTTATCCAAAAATAATGAGAATTATACATTACAAACGGCTATAGATTTTCTAGAGGATAACAAAATAATTAAAAGAGAAATTTTAAATTCAAAGCAGTTATCTTTTGAAGATTATAATAAACAATTGCCTAAGTTCTCTGAATATTTAGAAAAAAATAAAATTCATTATTAACTTGTTTCATATTGTACTTCATGGTTTCTTATCATCTTCTAGCAATTTTCCATTGTTAGGTGAAGTATGTTATTTTTCATTCAAAAGTCGTTTCCTATGTTAAATACACCAAACGGACCAAGAGATTCAACGCATCTCTTGGTCCATTTGTAATTGTTCTACTTTATTAAAAGAACTGAAAATAAATCATTACAAAATAAGACCAAGAACGCCAGAACATAATGGATAAGTACTGGTGCGATAGCACCAATAATAAATTCAATGGTACTACATTTTTTTATAAAAGTTTGTTTCACATCATTGACACATATACAAATTTATATTACCAAAACTTTTATGTATATTGATTTTTACACATTTTAGTGGTAAAATATCCTCATACTATGGTTAAGTTCAGATTGTTGTGGAAAGCAATGTTCCAAGTAATAAAGGAGTTAAGTTATGATTGATATTAAATTAATTAGAGAAAATCCAAATTTGGTTAAAGAAAATATTAAAAAGAAATTTCAAGATTATAAAATTGATTTAGTTGATAAAGTCTTAGAATTAGATAAAAAAAATCGTGAAGTTAAACTTAATGGTGATGACTTAAGAATGAATAGAAATTCCTTAAGTAGCAAAATTGGGTTGCTTATGAAAGATGGAAAAAAAGATGAAGCTGAAGCAATAAAAAAACAAGTGCAAGATATTAATAGTCAACTTGTAGAAAATGAAAAACTTGAAGAGCAGTATGCAGAACAAATTAAGCAAATAATGATGAAAATTCCAAATATTATACATGAATCTGTACCTATTGGAGAAGATGACAGTAAAAATGTAGAAATTCAAAAATTTGGTGAACCTTTTGTTCCAGATTTTGAAATTCCTTACCATGCCGATATAATGGAAAGATTAAATGGAATTGACCTAGATTCTGCTCGCCGTGTTGCAGGTAATGGGTTTTATTATTTAATTGGAAATGTTGCTAGACTTCATTCAGCCATACTTAGTTATGCAAGAGATTTTATGATTAATAAAGGTTTTACATATTGTATTCCTCCTTACATGATTCGCAGTGATGTTGTTACTGGTGTTATGAGCTTTGAAGAAATGGATGCTATGATGTATAAAATTGAGGGAGAAGATTTATATTTAATTGGTACTAGTGAACATTCTATGATAGGTAAGTTTAAGGATCAAATTTTATCAAAGCCTGAATTACCATATACTATGACTTCTTATTCTCCTTGCTTTAGAAAGGAAAAAGGTGCTCATGGTATAGAAGAACGTGGTGTTTATAGAATTCATCAATTTGAAAAACAAGAAATGATTGTTGTATGTGAACCTGATGATAGCTGGAATTGGTATGACAAAATGTGGTCATATACTGTTGAGTTATTTAGAAGCTTAGATATTCCTGTACGTACTCTTGAATGCTGTAGTGGTGATTTAGCCGATTTAAAAGCTAAAAGTTGCGATGTTGAGGCGTGGAGTCCTAGACAGCAAAAATATTTTGAAGTTGGCAGTTGTTCAAATTTAACTGATGCTCAAGCTAGACGTTTGGGAATACGCATAAAAGGAGAAAAAGGTAATTACTATGCTCATACTTTAAATAATACTGTTGTTGCACCTCCTCGTATGCTAATAGCCTTTTTAGAAAATAATTATAATCCTGATGGAAGCATTAATATACCAAAAGCTTTACAGCCTTATATGGGTGGATTAGAAAAAATTATACCAAATAATTAACGGAGGATAATATGTTAATTAAAAACCCTAAATTTGAAATTTCTGCAGTAAGCCCAAAGCAATATCCTGATAATGATTTGCCACAGATTGTATTAGTTGGCAAATCTAATGTTGGTAAGTCTTCTTTTATAAATACAATGGTTAATAGAAAAAAACTAGCTAGGACAAGTAGCGAGCCGGGAAAGACTAGACAGATAAATTTTTACAATATGGATAACAATTTCTATTTTGTAGATTTGCCTGGATATGGATATAGCAAAATGTCTAAAAAAGAACAGGCTATTGTTGGTAATTTTATAGAAGAATATTTGAAAAAAAGTAAGAATATTGCCTTAATATTGTTTTTAATAGATATTAGGCATACTCCTACTGCAAATGATAAATTAATGTATGATTATATAATAAAATGCGGTATTCCTTGCTTGATTATTGCAAATAAAGCAGATAAGATTGCAATAACAAAAGTAGATAATCAAGTAGATAATTTACAGTCAATATTAAATCCTCTTAAGGATTTAACTTTTTTGCCATATTCTTCTGAAAGAAGAATATATGTTGACAAAGTGTGGGAAAATATTAATAATTTTTTAGATATATAAACAAAATATATTTATATTTTAGAATATAGTAATAATACTACAATTAGCGGGCGATTAAAATCGCCCGATTTTTGCTACTATTACTGTCATATCGTCTTTTTGTTTTCCATAATTGTTATCTATTGCTTCTGATAATATTATATCTGCTATTTTTTGTGCATCTGTTGTTTGCATGTCTTCTAATAAGTATTTTATCCATAATTCTTTGCTTATATATTCTGTATTTGATTCTATTACACCATCTGTGCACATTACTATTAGGTCGTCTGGTTGTAGGTCATAGTCGTATACTACTAAGTCCATATTTTCTACTATTCCGGTTGGCAGTTCTAGCGATTTTAATATTTGTATTTCTTTTCCTCTTTTTATAAATGTTGGACATGCTCCATTTTTTATAAATTCTAAGTTTCCCTTATACAAATCTAATATTGCTACATCTAATGTTGCATACATGTCTTCTTCCAAATTTGCTATTAATGTAGAATTTATTAATTTTATTGAAATATCTTTGTCAAAACCTGCTTCCAATAATCTTTCTAACATTTTTATTGCTATTTTACTGCTTTTTCTTGCTTCTGGACCTGAACCCATTCCATCACTTAGTGCTAGCAAATATTTTCCATCTTCTAATTTTGTCTGTAAGTTACTGTCTCCCGAAATTGGTGAATCTGCTTTTGTTGTTTTTGCAACACCTATTTGTATATTATATTTGTCTTGTAACATATATGTAAACTTGCATTTTGTTTTATTCTCTCTTAGCCCACATTCTTGATTTTGTATTATAAATTTATCATCAAATGCCTTGTTCAATATCTTTCCAATTCTCTTTATTTCGCATGAGGTTCCATCTAAATTATCACAGATATCTGTATATACATCTACAACATATCTTCCTGATTTTTGCTTTTTAATACTTATATCTTTTATATTTATTTCTTTTTGATTTAGCAATGTTTGTATCTCTTGTTTTTTTTCTTCATATTCATCAGTTTTCTTATTCATCTCGTTTGCCAGTTTAGATATTGCCTCTGAAACTCCTTCTAACTGGTTAGATACATTTTTTTTGCTTTCTTCCATCTTCTTTTTCCATATAAAGTTTAGTTTACTAATTCTATATGAATAATTAATTACTTTTGTAATTTTAGAAACTTCTTCTTGTACTTTTTTATTTTTCTCTTCATATCCTACTATGTAATTATTATGATTAGCAAAAATTTTAATCAATTCCTTTTCTACCATAACTTCTTCTTTTAGTAAATATTCAAAAACATCTTTTAAAATATCTTTATCGTTATATATATCATCATACAGCATATTTTCTTCTAAACCGCTTAAGTTTATTCTTAGCTCATCTATAAATATTTTTTCATTAGAAAGCTCTTGTTCCTTAAGTTCTTCTTCTGAAACAATTGTAGCTGCTGCTTCTTGATAAGTTTTTGCCATATCTGATATAGTTTGAGACATACTTGTTAATTTATATATTGTATCCTTATTTTCTTCTAAAGTTTTTTCTGTTGTTTCTGGAAGCATCTTTGTTTTACTTACTAAATCCTGAATATCTATTTTAATATTTTTAGGCACTGCTAAAAGTCCAAGAGAAGCTATTAAAATTTCTTGTATTAGTATTATAGGCACTGTATTTCCATTTGCAACATATGTTAATAACACATTTCCTATTATAAATCCTAATATAACCCCAATTTTTCCAAATTTGTTAAATATACCTGCTACCATTCCAGATATTGCATATGAAGCTATCATAACAGGTTCATTATTGCATATTATTCCTAAAACAACTCCTATTGTAATTCCAGAAGTTGCTCCTACAAGTATTCCATTTTTCCAACCTAATATTAGTACCAATAATATACTTAATATATTTTTTAAGTTATATCCAAATATTGTTGTATCCCCTAATGTAGTAAATGCTATGGCTAAAAGCAAGCTCGTCCCCATTACTTCTTCTATTGAAAATACTTTTTTTACTCCAGCTTGTCTAATAACTGTTATTGAATTTGAAAATATTTTGTAGAAAATATATGTACAAATACTTAGCATTATTGATGTTAATAATTCATATAATATAAATGTCCTAAAAAACATTGGAATAACTTGTACTAATAAAGTAGATACAAATAAGTGCATACCTAATCTTTTTTGTTCATTGACTTCATCCTGTATTTTTGGTTTTTTTATTAATATTGCTACAAAGAATACTAATGTTGTTAAGATATATGTCAATAAACTATTTGGCCCAAATTTTATAAAAGTAGATATTAAAGATATTAAATACATTATCCCTACAGGCATATTACAGCTCAGAGCTGCTGCTATTATTGCTAATCCAAATGGTGTTATTGTAAACATTATATTATCTGTACTAATTCCCACCATTGAAATCATAAAAGTTATTGTATACAAGATTATATTTTGTACTGTAAATAGGTTTTTTAATATAACCTTTAATTTATCTTTTTTATTTACTTCTATTTTCTCATTAATTTTTTGTTCTCTTTCTTTTGAAATGTTTTGAAACATTTTTACCACCCTTCACTTTTTTTATTATGTTCTATTTTAATACTTTGTCAAATATTTTTTTGTCGTTTTAGATACATAATTTAAAAAAGTTTTTTACATTATGCGTTTATTTTTTTTATTTTACTTTTTTATAAAACATTTTCTTTTTATAATTTTATCGTATTCTGTAGTAAAACACAACAATGTAAAGAAAAAAGGACGAAAACTCATCCTTTTTTCTTTTTATCTTAAGTACAATTATTTATTTTACAAGAACTTTCTTCTTAATAAAGATTATTCCTACAACTAGCATTCCAGCTATTACAATAGTAAGTACATAATAGAATACTTGACCTATACCAAATGGTGGCATTACTGCAACATCTTCAGCTTTTGCTTCATCATTTTCTACTGGATCATTAGCAGGGTTAAAGTTACCAACTATACTTGTTTCCATTCTTCTACCCACTGCATTTTCTAGCTCTACTATTTCTACTTTACATTCATATCCGCCTTGTGCACCTTCTTTTGTAATTAATTGAGAAATTGTTAGCATGTTGTTGTTTAAATAAGCATTGTTTATATTATCTGCTTCTATTTTGCTTATAGTGTTAGATTGACTTGATATAGTGTCTTTTAGTCTATAATTTACTAAGTTATTATTAATATTTTCACCATCTTTTTCTTCTGCTGGTATTATTTCATTAATGTCTGTAATTGCGTTCCAATCCCCACTTTGAGTTTTATTAAATTGCATTTTATTAGGAATATAACATACTAATTTTTTAGCTTTTGATTCTACTTTAATTCCGGAATTTGTACGACCTTTTGCATAATATTCTAATCCCTCATATTCCACATAATCATTTAACTCATTGATTTGCATTTTATACGTAATCTGTATTGTTGCACCATACATTAGCTCTTCATCCAAATACAATTGTATAAATCCTCCTGTAATTCCTTTTGTTGCACTTCTATTTGATTTCCATATTACATTTTTTGTTTCATTTCCTTTTGTTGCTTCTGCTGTTTGTGTAGCATCAAATACAATGCTTCCATCTGATAATGTAACCTTAACATTTTCTACATTATTGGTAATTTGTAATTGTGTTTTTGGTCTTTCCACTAATCCTAAGTCAACATTTGGAATTCTTTCACCACCTTTTACCTCTGTTACTTCAATTTTTGGAGTTTTTGCTATTTTCCATGTATTAGTAGTTAATTCATCAACTAATCTTCCCATTAAATCGCTTCCATACTGTTCGCCCAAATATGTAGGTACTTTTGTTGGAGATGCTAATACTTCTGCTATATGGTTAGTTTGAATTTTAGAATATTCATTTACTTCTTTTACTCTCTCCCAGTCATCTATTGCATCTGATACATATTTATCATTTAAATTCTTATCGTATTCTTTTATTTTCTCTAAATCGTATTCTCCGTTTTCTAAATTTGCTTGGAATATTGTAGACTTGTAATCTTGACCATTATATGATTTTGTATTTGAGCCAGTTTTTCCCAATATTTTGTTTGTTTCATTTTCTTTGTTATTTGTTAAAACTGTAGCATCGTCAAGTCCATACCCAAATAATACATAATAATAACCTTTTTCCACATCCTTAAATCTGTATTCACCATTTTGGTCTGTTGTTTCTTCTTTTACTACCTTATATGTATATTTATTATAATTTTTTTCATTATAGCGTTGTATCCAGTCAACCTGCTTTTCTCCAGTACCTAATTGATCGTTTATTCTTGTACATAATGCAACTTTTACACCCGCTATTTTTTCTTCACCTGAATCTCTTATACCATTTTTATTATTATCTTCCCATACACATCCACTTATTATATTTGTAGAATCTATTGGTGTATTGGGATCTGGTGGTGTATCTGGATCTGGTGGTGTTGGGTCATCAGTTATGGTTAATGTAGCTGTTGTTTTGTCACTATCGTCCTCAAAGTTTATTACTCCATTTGTAATCTCTTCTATTGTTTCTAAGTTACCTGGTGTTGAATTTACGTCTACCAATCCAGCTACTGTAGTATTATTTCCTATAATTGCTCCATGTCTATTTGGAGTTGATGTATTTGCTGAATAATATGTTTTATATCCATTTATTTCTGCTATATTAGTTTTTTCTCCAATATTTACATATCCTTCAAATCCTTGTAAAGCCATCCTTTTAACTTTATAAGTTAAATCAATTGTTATTCCTTCTCCTGTTGCTAATTGTTTATTTTGTAGTCTTATATATACTTTATTAAATCCTGGAAATGATTTTTCCGTCACTTGACCATATATACTTTCAGATACCGCTGAAGATTTATCTTTAGAAATATTTTTTCCATTAGTATTTACAACAGCTGATGTTAGCTGTAAAGAATCATCATAATAATCTACAACTTCTGTAATTTGTGTTTCTAGACTTTGTGATAAATTATATACTGTTATTCTATATTTAATCTCTACTTCTAAGTTTCTCTGACCAATATATTCTGATTGCTTTATAGGTCTATCATAATATTTATTATAGTAATATTGTGCATTTAATCTATTTATATATATACCTTGTTGTGAATCTGCATATTGTTTTGCAAGATTTATTTTGCCATTGTTATCTTTTATTGCATTTGTATAGTCATTCATATAGTCTTTAATATTATATAAGGCTTTTTCTTTATTATTAAATGGTGTTGTAAGTGAATTTCCATTGCTTGTAGTTGTTACTTCTACTACATCTTTAGTTAACTGTGCATTAAATTCTTGTCTTCTCCATAGTCCTAAGTTAACATAGTTTGTCAATAAATCTGTTCCAAATGTTGCGTTTTTATTAGTAGGGTAATATTCTATACCACTATTAAATGGTGATTTTGTTAATGCTGACATTTTGCAATCTTCTATAAATTGTAATTTATTCCATGCCTCATTATCATTCATATCTCCAACTATACTTCTATAAATTCTTACTTTTTCAGCTTCATTTGGATAATGTCCATTTGCAACAATAAACTCTTTTATTTTCTTGCTAATTAAACCTTCTGACCATTCGTTTGTTATAGCTCCATTGTCGTCATAATCTAAAGTTCCATATTTGTTATATTTATAGCCGTCCACTAATTGTATTTTATCTTGTACATATGCTACACCTTTTGATGTCTTCTTTAAAGTATATCCCATTAGTTCTAATCTTGTGTAAGACTTATTATAATATATTCCTTCTTCTTCAACTAAATATGTACTTATTCCTAAAGTGTTTTTGCTTATATAGTTCTTTGGAGATGCTCCAATTTCTGCAAATCTATTATTAAATGTTTGTCTTCCTTCTATTGTGTTTTTTCCAGTATTTGTTTCAAGTTCACTTGCTTTTGAATTTGCTTTCCATTTTTCAAACCATTCTGTATTTGTTTGGGTATTTTTACCTGAACCCGTATTGGTTCCTGTTCCAGTGTTTTTTCCTCCTGTGCTTCCACTATTTCCATTATCTCTTCCTGTACCAATATTAGTTAGTTCTCCCAACATTTCTTCTACTGAATTATAGTTTTGAATTGTATCGCCAGAAATTCCTTTTGCCAGGTATTCTGTTGGCATATATACTTGACCATCATATTCAAATACAACATAATATTTTTTGCTTTCATCTACGCATACGCCCTCAAATTTGTAATTTCCGTTTGCATCTGTTAAAGTAGGGTTTATTCTATTGTATATGTTTGTTACACTATCATCTGGCATTAGCTCTGCAAGTTTCATATCTTCTGTATATAAACTTACTTTTATGTTTTCTAAGTTTTTGTCAACATTATTTGTTGTACTGTTTATACCATCTCCTAAACTTGCTTTTCCAGTTTTTGCATCTTCCCAAACATTTCCACCAATTGAAATTAGTTTTATATCTTTTTGGTTTGGTATAACAATAGATATTTCTCCTCTTCCATTTAGTTCAATTGTAACACCTTCTGGAGCATTTACATTTATTATTCCTGTTATTCCATACTTATCTGTTCCATCTATTGTTATTAATTTTTCCTTTTTAACATCAAATTCTATTGCTCCATTTATCATTTTATATCCAGCAGGAGCTTCTATTTCTTCTATTTTGAAATGATCTTCTCCTTCTGAATTAAGTCCTAATATAGGTGTTTGACCTGATATAACAAGATCTCCGTTTTCATTTGATGTTGCTTCACTTGTTTTTCCTGTTGGCCATGTTATATTAAACTTAGCACCTGCTAGTCCATTTCCTTGTTCATTTACTTTCTTTGCTTTTATCTCATATGTATCAAGTAGGTCATTTGGATTGTTTGGATCTGGTTTTTCAATGTTTTTTATTTGTACTGTAATAGTTTGATTTTCTTTATTAAATGTAACTTTTGCATTACTATTTGCTGAAACAATTTCAATTCTATCTACTTCATAGGTATTTGTTGTTGAGTTATATACTTTATATACATTAAATACTATTTTTAATGGTTGCGTAATATATCCTTCTGGTGCACTTTTCTCTTCAACTGTCCATGTTTCAGTTCCCGAAGCATTTATAACTTGATGACTTCTTAATATAAATCCATCTTTATCTGATACATATGTTAGAAGACCATTAATTAAAAATTCTGCTCCTTCTAGTCCATCTCCTTTTTCATCAATTTTTCTCATGTTAATAGAATATGAACCCTCTTTTGAAGGTGGTTGAACTGTGCCTAAGTCTAAAGTAAATTCTTTTAGTTTTCTTTCTCCATTAAATTCTGTTAATTGTTGAGTAAACGTAGCTTCAAATTCTATTTTTTTGTTAGCATCAGGTTTTAATTTTGTTTTTCCATTACTTTTCTTTAAACTGTCTTCTGAAATTTGATAACTTATTCCATTTTTTACACATTTTTCTCCTTTAGCTTCCATCCATGTAAAATGTGCATATAGTTTTGCATCAGCTTCTAATTCTGTTTTTGGAATTAAAATGTAAAATTCTTTTTCTGATGAAGGTCTCATAAAATCAGTTGTGTGTTCCACATAAAGTCCTGAAACCGGATCACTTTCCTCACATGGCCTAAAGTTTTTTGTATTCCTTTCGTTATCATTTGTTATTATCTTTTCTACTTTTATTTTCTGATTTCCGTTTTGAATATATAATCCAAGCGTTTCGTTATCTACTTTTCCACCAATTCCACCAAATATGATTTTTTCATCTTTGTATTTTCCGTTTACATATTTCATAGTGTATGGTCCGACTTTTATATATTCATTTGAATTACTTGTATAATATTCTGATGTTATATTATCTACATCTGTAAGATTAGTTGCATAGCTCCCACCATTAGAAAGTGCTTTGTTAACTCCATTTTTAAATCTTCTATAAGCCTTTGCTTCATTGTAAAGTTGCTTAATAGCTTCTATGTCGCTCCTTACAAACTCCGCTTTGCTACCATCAAGTTTCAGTTTTGCAATAATAGTTTCGGCATTATCAACATTTATTCCACCAGTTATTTGTAACATCCACATAACAATTTGCTTTCTTGGTGTCCATTGATTACAAGGATCTGCAGTAATAACATATGCTTTATCTGCTGAAATAGTTGTATGATTATTACTACATTTATAATATCCCCTAGTTCTTATTGTAGCTAGCAATCCAAAGTCCTTTACATTATTAATTGCACTTATTTCAGTATCTGTTAATTCTCTTGACCATAAATTTCCATTTGCTGGGTCAAATATATTAGATACTATCTTTGGTCCCCAATTGTAGTAGCTATATGCTGTATTTGTTCCCCTATACATATTTGAATTCATAGCAAGAGTAACGCCTCTTTCAGTACAATATATAGCTCTTCCTTCTACTTTAGGAACTTCAAAACCATTGCTCTGCATGTTATCAGGGTCAACTTCAAAGCCTGTTTCATTTCCCCAATTCAAATTATCTTCTTGATTAGCATTAAGCATTGCAGAATATATTTCTTTATAATTTGTTTCTGCATCTGGAATACCATTAATTGAATTAATGCATAAAATCAATCCAGCCAATATAACTGTTACTAATAGTATTATTTTAACTGTCCATTTGTTTTTTATCATTTCTACTAACCTCCTTTCCTATATTTTTTTGTCCAAAACTTGTTTTTTTATCTCATATATACCAAATACCAATATTGCTAATATAAATAATGTAAGTGTTGTATATCCTACTATTTTACCTGTTACTATTGATACAGCTATATCTGCATTTGACATATCATCTTCTGTTGGTATTTTATTTCCTGCCTTTGAGTCTATATCTTGTAAACCTTGTTCATTATAGCTTTCATATATTTCGGCATTGTTATTTACTATATTTCCTATTAAATCTTCTGTAATATTATAGCTTAATACTAATGTTAGTTCTTTGCTTTGTCCTGGCTCTAATTTTACATCTGCTAATATAGAATTATATGCATTTCCGTCTTTTGCTAAAAACCAATCCTTATTTAACTCAGAGTTAAATTTTGCTTCTTTTGGTAAGTAGTCTACTACCTTTTTAACATATCCTGCTGCTGTTCCTTCGTTAGTTACAATTATTTTGTATTCTACTATAAAGCTACTTTGTCCAACATTCTTGTTTAGAACTTCTACTTTTGATAGCTTTTCATTATTTTTGTTATATACTTGTGTTCCTATTGTTGGTGTTGTTAATGTTATTTTACTTATATGTTTATCTAATTTTAAGTCAAATTTTTCTGCTATATATAATCCTATGTCTATGTCTCTAATATCTGTATCCTCTATTTTTAACACATCAGATACTGCTACTTTTTTATTACTTCCTTCTATTTCCATTTCAAATTCTATTGCATCTGAGTTTATGCTTGGTTCTACACCTTTTGCATTAAATTCTGTAACACTATATTTTTCTGTATCATATATAAATACTACTAAATATTCGCCTTTGTCTAGATTTAAGAATTCGTATTTTCCATTTTCATCTGTTGTTATTTTTTTAGGCATATCTGTTTCTGAATCTTTTACTAATTCGCCATTTTCTTTATATACTAACATTACTTGCATATTTGGCAATAATGTTTCTGTTTCTTCTCTTTGTCCATTTTTGTTTGCATCTAACCATGCAGTACCAGATATTTTGTATTTTCTGTTTTCTAATGAAGGTTGAATATAAAATTTCAATTTATTTGTAGCTTGTATTTTGTCTATTGCTGTTGCTGTTAATGTTGCAGGTTCAATTATTACTTCTTTTTCTTGTTGTTCTCCTAATTGTTTTGCAACAAGTTTTACATTTATATCAATTTTTTCGTTTGGTTGTAAACTATTTATATCTATAGACAATATGTTGTCATATGTTGAATCCTCTACATATTCTGTTCCATTGTATATATATTTAGCTTCTACCAATCTTGTTTCTGTTGGAATTTTTATCTCTACTACATTTTCTGTTGAAACTAATTCTCCAATATTTTCTACAGTAACAATGTATTCTATATTTTCTCCTTCTTTTACAGTTTGTTTTTGTCCTTGTTTTACATTTTGTTCTATTTGTAATTCTATTTTCTTTCCATAGAATATAAATTCATTAGAATAATGCTCTGGTACATTTTTTGCACTTACTTTTGAAACAATATTTATTTCTTCTGCTGGTTCTTGTACTCCTAATTCTATTGTTACATATTTAGTTTCCCCTGCTTTAAGGTCTCCTAACAAGATTTTTGTAGCTCCAGATTTTGTTTCGCCATCATTGCTGTTGTCTTTTGTTGATATAAAATCATTATGACCTATAGATTTCATTACTTCTAATCCTGTTGGAATACTCATTTCCCAGATTACATCATTCATATCTTGTTCAGAAACATTTTTTATTGATGTCATAAATTCTATTTTATTTCCTTTTATTAATAAGGTTTGTGGTTCAATTGGTGTTGTTATTTCAACCTTTAATGATGCTTTTTTAAGTGATAATTTGTATTCATTAGATGTTGTACCTGATGCTTTTACCTTATTTAATATTTCTACAGTTTCTGATGAATCTTCTATATTATTCATTTTAAGCTCATATATTTTTTCTACAGACTTTCCTGGTGCAATACTTCCTAATAATACTTTTTTGTTCTTCTCATTTGCTTCTATAAAACTTCTTGTTGAAACATCATATTCAACATGTGTTGTATGCTCTGGTGCATCTATGCTTAATTCAACATTTTCTGCTGTTGTTTCTCCCACGTTTTCTACTATTGCTGTGAATCTTACAATTTGTCTTTCTCTAACTTCTGCTCCTTCTGGCATATTTGATGTTAATGTAACTTTTAATCTTGGTCCTTCTCCTGTTGATATACCTATTATTGGAGAAAGCTTTGTTTCTGCTGATGTTCCAGCTTGTTCGTTATTATCATAATATACTTTATATGTAGTGTATGAAGTATTATTGTATGGTAACTCTGATGGAATTTTTACTTTATAATTGAATTCCACTTTATCGCCTGTGTTTAAATCTGTATCTAATATTATTAAATATGACTTAGCTTTTTCCATGTTATCCATTTCTAATGTCCATGCATTTTCTGCATTTTCTAAATCCTTTGTTGCATTTGCATTTTCTGAATAATATACTTTTACTGTTTCGCTGTTAGCATTTATTTGTATTTTATCTTGCAATGTAGCACTAAATGTACTTTTTAATTCTGTATCTGTATCTATTTGTTTGTTACCTTTGAATGGTAGTCTTCCTAATATTTTAACATTTGAAATACTGTTGTTATTGTTGTTAAGTATAAGTCCGTTAATTGTTGCTACTTTTTCATCTGCACCTACTGCTATTTTTCCAACTTGTGTATCTCCTGACATTGATAAAATAGCTTTTTCTCCATCTGCATAGTCTTTAACTCCGTTAGCTGTTACTACTCCTGTTGGAGCTACAAGATTAATATTTGTTTCTGTTATTCCTATTTTATTTTCTGTTTTATCATAAAGGTTTGTATTTTCATTTGTATAATACATTTTTATTTTTTCTTGCATACTTGGTGTTAGTTTTTCTAATGTTATATCAGCTAATATAGATATTGTTGCACCTTTTGTTGTTGCTTCTGAATTATATTTTGTTTGTGTACCTTCAAATGATAAAGTTAATACTTTATTTCCATTTTCAGTTGACCAATTATTGTTTTTTAATTTCAATTCATTCTCAAACAACAATTTTGCATCTGATATTTCTATTTTTTCAAAGTACTTTGGAAATACCAATTTTATTGTTGGGTTTTTATATAAGCTATTGTTAATATTTGAAGTATCTAATGTTGCTCTTATTTCTACATTTTCATTTACAGTTATTGTAGATAAGTTATTTTTGCTTATTGTTAATTCTGCTTTTGATATAGGTTCTTTTAAAGCAATTTTTCCCTGTTTTGTTTGTTCTGCCAATTCTGTTTTTCCTATTACGCTTGCATTTATTTCTTTAAATGATTTAATTTCTTCTTTGCTATATCCATTTTCGCCTTTTATTGATTTGTCTACATATATATTCAATGTACCTTCTGTTGTTGGAGCACTTGTTTTTAATGTCAATTTGTTTAAATCTAAGTCTTTACAATCAAATGTATATAAACCATCTTTTAAACTTTGTTTATTTATTGTTCCAACTTTTTCTAGGTTTGGATTAAATATATCTATATATCCTTCTGTTCCCAAAATTTTGTTAAATACATTTTCTGAAACGCTTATCTTAGTTGTATAAATTTCATTTTTATTAGAAACTACTGTGCTATATTCTGTTGTTCCATCTTTGTAATTATCTGCCTCTTGAGTAAATTCTATTGCATTAATTAAATTTGCGTATGCAATGTTAGCTGTATATTTTACTGTATATGATGTTTCAACTTTTTCTTTTGCATTATAGTTTGCATATATATGTCCTTTACTAATTTCCTTTGTAGCTTCTATATTAAAATCCACAATTTCATTTATTTTCTTTGTAATTTCTGCTTTTCCTGTAAATTCTTGTTCCTTTATTGTTTCTATATTATTATATGCTTCTATTTTTGCTGTAAAATCTGTTGATACATTAAATTTTTCTGTTGAATTTACATAGTCATATATTTCTTTTCCTTCGTATTTAAAAGTAACTAAATATTCATCTGTACAATTCTTTTTCCATGTTATGTTGTTATTTTCTAAAATGTTTTCTACCTTTATATCAACTAATTTTGTTTCTTCATTATAGTTCCAGTTAGTTTGTATAAAATCTATTCCATCTTCTTTTCCATTTGTTGCTTTTGTATTGTTTGCAATTACTTTTATATCATTTGGAGTATTTTCATTTATTGTTGGAACTTTTACTTGTAATTCTGTTGTTTTTATTGGTAGATTATTGTTTTCTAATCCTGTTTTAATTTTATATTGTAAAATTACTCCATGTTCTTCTCCTAATTTGTAAGGAACATACTTATTAATAGTTGCTTCTGCAACTATTTTTGCTTCTCCATTTAATATTAATTTAACAGTATGTTCTTTTTCTATTGCTATTTCTTTTCCTTTTGCATTTACATATGTACCATCTATTCTAACTTTGCTTTCTTGTATAAAATTGTCTGCTGATACAATATCATCTTTTTTTGGAATTATTGGAAGTTCTATTAATATATTTGAATTTGTATCTAGTTGTTTTAAATATATTTTGTCTTCCTTAATCTCTTGAATGTATTCATTTTCAAATCCAGTTTTCACATTAAAGTTTGCACTAGAAAAACTAACTACTCCATTTTTTAGATAGCCAGCTTCTTTTACTTTAATATTTAAATACATTTTTGCATCTTCTGTATTTACGTCTGATACTATTTCTCTTTTTTCATTTGCAAAGTAAACATCAAATTCTACATTTTGATTACTTGTTGCAGTATCTCTTGCTTCTGTTGCATATGCTATTCCATACATTCCTAATGTTGATAGTTCTGCAAAAAATATTATAAATGTAAGAACTGATGCTAATAATTTTTTTGTAATTTTTTTCATAAAAACCTCCCAATAAAGATTAATATTTTATATATATAATTATGGTTCACCCATATTAATACACTATAATTTTATTATACTCAATTTTAGTTTAATTTTCAAGAGTTTTCCGACTTTTTTCAACTCTTTATGTATAATAATAGACATTTTCATAGTTTCTATATATACATATACTATATTTTAGCATTTTTTATTTATTTTTCAACATATTTTTTACGCCTTTTCTCCCTTAATATGCTTAACACATTACGGAACTACATTTTACTCCTCTAATATTAAATTTATATTACAAATCATCGCTTTTTGGATGTTCTTTTTTGTAGTTTTTTGTTGCTTTAGGGACACGCCCTTTTGCAGTCATTGTTATTGTCTTAATTCCATTTTGTGAGGCAACTTAATATTTTATTTTATTTATTGTAACATTTTTTCTTTTTTCTAATATTATATTATAGTATTTTATACATATATTTTATAGAGGTGATTTTATGAATAATGGCAACAATATGGATATGGCTAAGTTAATGTCAATTTTGTCTAAAATGGATAAAAAGGATTTGGAGGCTGGCATTGCAAAAGCTAGTAAAATTTTAAACTCTAAAGATAAAGAAACTATTATAAATGAAATTAAAAACAATAATAATAGTAATCATTAAGTCTTACGGGCGATTAGCTTCGCCCTATTATTACCTATATAGAAGGAGGAGATTTTATGAGTAACGATATGTCTGATATTATGAACAAATTAAATAGTATGCTAAAAAACAATGAATTGCCTGATGATATTAAAAACATTGTAAATAATTTCTCTAACTCTGCTAAAAACGACTCAAGTACTTCTTCTAATAATGATACCTCATTTGATACTTCTGGTATAGATTTTGATACTATTTTAAAAATGAAAACAATTATGGACTCCATGAATAATCCTCAAAATGACCCTAGGTCTAATCTTTTAAAATCCTTAAAGCCTTATTTACGAGATAGCCGAAAGTCCAAAGTAGATCAGTACATAAAAATTTTTAGTATGGGCAAAGTTTTTGAAGCATTTAACCCATTAGGTGGTGACAAAAAAAATAATGTTTAATTTTCCTTTTTATCCTTTTTATAGAAGAAATTACATGTCTCCTTACGGATATGCTAATTATCCGTACAATAATCTAAAAAAGATAATGCCTACTTGTACAACGCAGAAAGAAAAGGCAACTGCAAATCAAAAAAAATCCGCAGAGCCTAAGCCTACGGATTCAAAGGACGAGGATATTCTATTTGAAATTTTTGGTATAAAATTATACTCTGATGATATACTTCTTATGGGATTACTTTTCTTTTTGTATACCGAAAAAGTTGATGACCAATATTTGTTTATTGCTTTAATTATGCTGTTACTTAGTTGATTTACTCCATTGTTATTTTGTCATCTTTTTCTATGTATGCATATGTTTTTAGTATATCTACTTCATCTCTTTCTATCTCTTTAACTATATTTGCTATTCTTATTTGTAAAGTTTCTATTGAGTTAGCAGCTATTATAGCCGATTTATTACCATTTGCTCCGGCATGTGCTAAGCCTCTAAGTGTTCCTAATATTACTACATTACCACCTGCTATAACTTCTGCTCCCCCTTTTACATCTCCTAATATTACAATACTTCCCTCAAATTCTAGTCTTTGCCCAGATCTTAAAGAACCCCTATGGAATTTTGTTTCAGAAGTAGAAATTTCTCTACAATAGGTTTCTTGTATTCCATATAGCCCTAGAGCTTTTGCCCCCTCAAATCTTACCTCTACATCTATTGCATCTTGTATTAATGTTTTAATTTCGTTTTTTTCTTTTGTTGATAATATTTTACCTTTTATTAATATTGGTGTTTTGTCTTCCTTATATAGCTTTTTCAACTCCGGAATCTTCTTTTTTAGATTTGCCATAACCTTTTTGTGGTCTGCTGTTACATCTATTTTTATAATTACTTCATTTTTCTTTAGTGTTACATTAATACAATCTTTAATTCCCATAATTGTTTCCTTTCTAATTTTGAATTTCTGTACTTGGCATTGCTGTTAAGTCCTCTTCAACTTTTTCCATATTCATTCCAAAATATTCTTGTAATATATCTCTTGCAACTTCTGCCGTGTATGAACCAGAACCGGCATTTTCAACTAAAACTACTACTGCAATTTCTGGTTCTTCATATGGTGCAAACCCCACGAACCATCCATTTATTTTTCCTTGTACGTCTGTTTGTGCAGAACCTGTTTTTCCACCTAGTTCTATATTAAAGTTTGCGAATGTACTATATGCTGTTCCGCCTTCTTCACTTGTAACGCCTTTCATTCCTTTTAATATTGCATCTATATTTTCCTTTTTAATATTCAAGTTTTCTTTTTTTTCTTTTGTCAGTCCAAGTTTAGCATTTACAAATTTGGTTATATCTTCTTTTGAAACTTGATTGCCATTTACATCATTTATTGATTTTACAATTGTTACATCTATTGGTTCTCCACCATTTGCCAACATACTTATATATTTTGCCATTTGTATCGGTGTATATGAATTATAGCTTTGCCCTATAGCAGCTGAAAGAGTTTCTCCAATTTGCCATTCATCCCCTCTTTCTTTTGCTTTATCTCTTGTTGCAACAATTCCTTTCTCTTCCATTGGCAATTCTACATTTGTTTTTTCTCCCAAACCATAGTATTTTGCATATTTTGCTATATTGTCTATTGTTGCTCTATATCCTACTTCATAAAAGAAATAGTTACATGAATGTGTTATTGCTTCTGTAACATTTAGCCATCCATGACTCATTCCATAGCTATTCCATATCCAACATGCAGGCTCGTGTGCTTTTTTATAAACTCCTATATCGTTTATTTTTTCTGTTGGTGTTATCACACCTGTTTCTAAACCTGCTATTGCTGTAATCATTTTAAATGTTGAACCTGGTGCATATACTCCACTTATTGCTCTATTAAATATATTATCTCCTTTGTTATATTCATCCAATTTTTTCTGACTAATTCCATTTACAAACAATTCTGGTTCATAGTCTGGGTAGCTTGCCATTGCTAATATTTCGCCTGTTTTAACGTTCATTACCACTGCAGCCCCTGCTTTTGCGTCACTTCTTTTGCTAAAACCTCCACCTGCAATTTTCTTTATATTGTTTGCTAATGCTTTTTCTGTTGCTGCTTGTAAATTTGCATCTATTGTTAATATTACATCAGAACCCGCAACCGCTTCTTGTGTAATATATTCATCTGTGATAGTGCCATCTACAGACATATCTAATTGCTTAATTCCATCTTTTCCTCTTAAATATTCCTCAAACACATATTGTATTCCAACTTTACCAATTACGTCATTAATTCCATATGTATCTTCTCTACCATCTAATTCCGTTTCCGTTATATTTCCAACATATCCTAATATGTGTGATGCCAAGCTTCCTGACGGATATGACACCATAGGCTCGTTTGTAGCAGATATTCCTGGGAAATATATGCTCTGTTCTCCCAATTTTACTGCACTCTCTCTGCTAACATCTTTTGCTATTGTTACTGGTCTTATACTGCTATATCCATTTCTAGATATTTCATATCTTACTACCATTATTTTATATACTTCTAGAATATTATCTTGTTCTATTTTATATTTTTCTTTTAATTCATAAAAGCATTGTTCCGGTGTAGCATCTTCTTTAATGTCATTTTCTTTTTTCCAATTAACTCGGCTTTCTTCATCATCTATTGTAAATTTAAATGGCTCTATTGATATTGGCAGATTATTTATATATTTATCATTATTGTTTTCTAAAATTTTTATAGTATTTAATATAGTTTTGTTTAATGTAGTTGTATTAATTTTTGTTTTATACAATTCTATATTAAACCCCATTTTAGTTGTTACTAACAGGTTGCCTGTCCTGTCTTTTATTGAACCCCTAGCCGCTTTAATTACAGTCTCTCTACTTAATCTTGTATTTGAGGTTTCTCTATATTCTTTCCCATTAACTATTTGCAAATTAAACAGTTGAACAATAAGAACAATTCCAACTATGTATACAAGAATTGTTATTAAATTGTATCTTAAATTAGTATTTCTGTCATCATTATACATTTATTGTTCCTTTCTTGTTAAAAATACATTCCTCTTGTTTGCGGTTTAAACGTACTTTCTAATTTTTCTCCTAGTCTCTGTATTATTGGATACATTATAATTGTAATAATTGTATTATATATTGTTTCTATTGCTAGTATTTTTAAAAATAATGCTAACTCTATACTTGCATTTAATTTTATAATGTTTATTATATATATCCCTACTTCATATATTATTGTTGTACTTGCCACCATAAGCATTAATGTAATTCTGCTTTCTTTCGAAAAACTTTTATCTAAATATTCTCCTAGTAACCCTACTATTCCAAGCATTAAGGCTACTTGTCCAAATATTTTTCCATTTACAACATCTATATATAATCCCAGTACAATTCCTAAAGCCAATCCAACTTTTTTTCCAATAAAGAGCCCTATAATTAATACTAAAATTATAAACAAATTTGGAGAAACTCCGTATATATTAAACCAACTAAACAAGTTTATTTGCAAAAAATATATTACAAAAAAAGTTATTAATATAAGTATTATTGATAATGTTTTTTTCAATTAGCCCTCCTATTATTTTATTACCAAAACTGTTTCTAATTTTGAAAAGTCAACTGCTGTTTCAATTATTGCGTACCTGTCTGTTATATTTTTTGTGTTTACTATTTCTTTTATTTTTCCTATTTTTATACCCTTAGGATAAATTCCACCTATTCCAGACGTTTCTACAGTATCGCCTTGCAATAATTTTGCATCTGTTGGTATATATGTTGCCTTTAAATTATAGTTTTCATCTAATGTGCCTCTTACAATAATGCTATCTCTTGAGGTACTTATTGTTGCACTTACCGCTGTTGCTGTATCTATTATTGTTTGTACCTTAGAGGTGTTGTTAGTTGTAGATATAATATATCCAACTAAACCTTTGTCAGAAATAACCGTCATGTTTGGCTCTATTCCATCTTTTTGTCCTACATTTATTATTAGAGTGTTTCCAAAATTACTTATTTCTTTATTTATTACATATCCTGGTATACTTTCATAGTCACTATATTTTTCTTTTAAGTTCATATATTCTTTTAATGTTTCATTTTCTGATTTAATAATTTCATATTCTCTTAATTTTTGCTCTAACTCGCTATTTTTTTGTTTTAGGTCATCATTTTCAGCTTTTAGCTTATCTATATTTTGAAAAAAACTATCATTTCCTTTAATTTTATTTTTTAAATATACAAGGCTATTTTGTATTGGCATAACAATAGTATCAAAGGCTTTTTCTAGCCCTGATACCTTATTTGTTTCCACATTTGTTAATAAAACTATAATTATTAATATAATAATTGTTATTATTATACCTACTATTCCGCCTTTTTTATTTTTATACATGTTCTCCTCCGGTTATGTTATCTTTTCCTTCTAGAGTTTATTAAAACTGATTTTAGTCTTTCTAAATCGTCTATTGTTTTTCCAGTTCCTTTAACTACGCAGTCTAATGGGTCTTCTGTGACATATACTGGCATTTCTGTTCTTATTGATAATAATTTATCAAAATTTTTGATAAGTGCTCCACCGCCAGCTAGCACTATTCCTTTTTCCATTATATCAGATGCTAATTCTGGTGGTGTTTTTTCTAATGTTTGCTTTACTATATCTATTATTTTTTCTATTGAATCTTGCATTGCTTCCTGTATTTGTGTAGATGTTACTGTTACTGTTTCTGGTAATCCAGTTCCTAGATCTCTTCCACTTACTTGCATACTTGTTTCAGACATAAGTGGCATAGCACATCCTATTTCTATTTTTATTTGCTCCGCCGTAGTACTTCCTATGGCTAAGTTCATTTCTTTTTTTATATAATTTACTATATCTTCATCAAGTTCATCTCCCGCTACTCTTAGCGAATTGCTTACAACAATACCACCTAAAGAAATAACAGCCACTTCTGTAGTTCCTCCGCCTATATCTACTATTATACTTCCACTTGGTTCTGCTACATCTAAGTTTGCTCCTATTGCAGCTGCCATTGGTTCTTCTATTAAATAGACTTCTTTAGCACCTGCTTGTAATACAGATTCCTCCACTGCTCTTTCTTCAACTTCTGTAATTCCAGATGGTACTCCTACTACAACTCTTGGTTTGCCCAAGTTATGTCTTTGTACTATTTTTTGCATTATATTTTTTAGCATTAATTGAGTAGCTGTAAAATCTGCTATTACTCCATCTTTCATTGGTCTAACAGCTTTTATATCTCCTGGTGTTCTTCCGTAGCATTTCTTTAGCTTCATGTCCTGTTGCTAGTATCGCCCCTGTTTTTCTATCTATTGCTACCACTGATGGTTCTTTAAGTATTATGCCTTTTCCCTTTAAGGTAACTAAAATGTTTGCCGTTCCTAAATCAATACCTATATCTTTTGAAACAAAATTAAAAAATTTCATATTTTATATTCTTCCTTTCGTGTATTAAAAGTTGACTCTTAAATAATTTTATCCAATTTTACCATTAGTAAGCATAGAAACTATACTTTTATATTTTCCATCTCCTAATACTACATGGTCTATCATTTCTATTTCTAGCATTTTTGTTACTTGAATCAGCCTTTTAGTAAGTTCTATATCCTCATCGCTTGGTGTTGGGTCTCCACTTGGATGATTATGTACTAAAATTATTTTAGGTGCACCTATTTTTATTGCCTCTTTTAACACATCTTTTATTTCAAAAACAGCAAAGCTTGTACCACCATATGCCACATCTTGTATTTTTAAAACATTATTTTTAGAATTTAGCATTAGTACCTTTACTATTTCTCTTTTTTCATATTTCAATTCATTTATTAGTAAATTTGCTACATCTTGGGGAGATTTTATTTGTATATTAAAGTTATTAATTGGTCTTGATATTCTTTTAGTTAATTCACACACTGCTAATAGCTGTATTGCCTTTACTTTACCAATTCCCTTTATACTCATAAATTCTTTTATAGATATGTCTTGTAAAAATCTCAAACTGTCTTGTGTATTTTTTTGCATAGATAGTATTTTTTGTGCTAGCACTATGCTACTTTCTTCCTTTGTTCCACTTTTGATTATTATTGCCAATAATTCTGCATTTGAAAGTGCTTGTGCACCATACATCTCCAATTTTTCATAAGGTCTTTCTGACTGGGGGATTTTTTTGATATTCATATTTCTATCCTTTCTTCCCCCGTAAAATTCTTTAGAATAAATTAAACTTTTCTATATATAAATATTGCTAATATTAGCCCAATAATAGATGAAATATTTATTTTAAACATAAATCCTATTGTAAGTTTTATAATACTTAAGTCTATTGTTACAGGTGATGAAATTCCAAATTCTTCGCCATATGACACCCACCACAAGAAGTCAACTTTTGAAGCAAGCTCTCCTAGGAATCCACCTACTACCAATCCGCATAATATGAACAATAACAATATTAATACACTTTTATTCTTGGTTGCCATTTTTCTCCCTCCCATTTTTCTTTTGTTCTACTGTATTATATATGCAATATGCTTTTTTTTCAATATGTATAGGAAAAAAAATTGCACTTTTAACGGCATATGCTGTTTGTAGCATATGCCGTGTTTTAGAATATATTTATATTTCAAATTTTTTAATTTTTATGTATATAATAACTGATATTACAGTTAAAATTGCTCCGGCAATTAGCATAATGCTATTTTCACCTGTTTGTGGTATTTTTCCGTCCGCTTTATCTTCATTTTTTCCGTCGTTGGTATTATTATTGTTATTACCGTTGTTGCTGTTGTTATTATTATTGTTATTATTATTGTTATTATTACTATTACTATTATTTCCATTATTTCCATTATTATTATTTCCACTGTTGTCATTATCATTATTATTGTTGTCATTGTTGTTGTTATTATCTCCTTGATTGTCTCCGCCACCGTCTTCTACAACTTCTATTTTTTGTTTAGCATATTTAGTTATTGTATCTTCTGTGTAAATTATTGTAATTTCTGTTGTTTCTTTCTCTAATTGTTCTTCTGGCATACATATATAATCTGTTACTTCTTTACTGTTTCCATCACTGTAGATTGCTTTTACCACCATTCCTGTTTTGTCAAAGTTTTCTCCAACTTTATATTTTGTTTTATCTGGTGCTTTTGCTATTTTTATTTCTGTCAATGTTGGTGCATCTTTTTTACCTTGTACATCTACATTAAATGTTGCCGTTTTTTCACCTAATTTTACTGTTACTTCTTTTTGTCCTTTTATGTTTAGTTCTTCTCCATCTTCTGGTGTAGTTTCAAAGCCACTTTTAATTATATCTTCTTCTCCGTTTTCATATTTTACTTTTATAGATAATCCTGTTAGGTCTAATTGCTCTCCTACTTGGTAGACAACCTTATCTGGCTCTGTGTTTATGCTTATGCTTTCTATTGCTATTTCTCCTACAAATACCAATGCAGTTATTGTTTTACCTTCATATTCTAATATTATAGGGTTATATCCTATCGTGTCCAAAATTGTACCGTTTGGTATACTGCTTGTATATCCAGTTTCTATTTCTTTTTCTTCTCCGTCATTATATATTGCCTTAAATTTAACTCCTGATAAGTCTAGTGCCTCTCCAACTTTATACTTAGTTTTTGTAGGTGCAGATATTCCCTTTAATTTTTCAACTTGTTTTTTTACTACATCAATATCAAAACTTGTTGTTTTTTCTTTGTATGATATTTCTATGGTTTTATTTTCCACATTGTTAAATATTGTTCCATTTTCTATACTTGATGTATATCCTGTTTCTACAATTTCTTCTGTTCCATTATTATACATAACTTTTAATTTTAATCCAGTTAAATCTAATGCTTGTCCCACTACATATTTAGTTTTTGGTAAATTCTCTATTTCTATTTCTTCAACTTGGTGTTCTCCAACATTTATGTTTAGAACGGCACTTTTACCTGCATATTTAATAGTTATTGTTTGTTGTCCTTTGGTATTTAGTTCTGTTCCTTCTGCTGGCTCACATTCGTAATTTCCCCAAATAACTTTTATGTCATTGTTTGAACCTTCTGATATTAGCACTAATCCTCTTAAATCCAATTTTTCGCCAATTTCATAATTTGTCTCAATAGAACCATCCATTATTGTTAATGCTTGTATATCATCATTTTCTTTTACATTAATATCAAATTTTACCTCTTGTCCCATGTAGTTTACTTTTACTGTTTTTGTTTCTGCTTTTGTTAATACACTTCCATCTGGCAAGTCTAATGTAAAGTCTTCTGTTATTTCTTCTTCTGTTTCGTCTGCATATTTTACTAGTAATATTAATCCATTTGAAAAGAATTTTTGACCTACAACATAATTCACATCATCTGGATATTGCTTTATACTAATTTTCTGAATTTCGGCTGGCAATACAGGTACATCTATTTCCGCTTCTAATGTTGTATTTCCTTCTTTGTATGTAATTGTTCTAGTTTTATCTGCTCTACTTAATGAAGTTTCTGTATCGACTTCATAATTTGTTACTTGCTCTATTGAGCCATCATCATATTCTATCTCTACACACATATTTGTTTTGTCAACTTTTTCGCCTACTATATAAACTTTTTTTACATTTTCTTTTACTCTAATATTAATAGGTTGCTTTAATGTTACTGTTATTGGTTGCTCTACTTCTTTGCTTACCCCATTTTCTGTATATACTATTTTAACAGAAGTCATCCCAACCGTTAGATTTTGTCCATTTGGTACAGAGTAGTTATTAATTATTGCTGTTTTACCACTATTATATGTTGCTGTTACTTGCATTCCTGTCGAATCAAAATTTTGCCCTTGTATGTATGTAGTTTTATTTGGTTCTCTTGTTATTTCTATTTTTTCTAATTGTTTTGGAGTCACAGTTATAGGAGTTGTAGTTGTTACCGTTTTGCCATTTTCTTCATAACTAATAGTTACCGTTTTTTGACCCAATTTCAAATTGTCTCCATCTACTACCGTATAGTTAAATACTTCTTCCATTGAATTATTATCATACACAGCAACTACGTGGAATAATTCTCCTGCTTCAAAGTTTTCTCCTTCTATATAGTCGCTTTTCCCTAAATTTGTTGATGCTATTCTAATTAGTGTTCTTTCATTTATAAACAAAAATACTCTTGTCTCTTTATTATTATATTTAATTTTTACTATTTCTGAACCTACTTCATTTAGTATTGTTCCATTTTTCGGCTCTATTGTAAAGCCTTCTTCTATTATTTCTGTGTCATTATTATTATATGTTACTTTTAACTTTAGCCCCTCTAAATTTAATTTGTCTCCTTTAGTATATACAAAATTAAATTCTCCCGCTGGTTGTATTCTAACTATTTCTTTTGGCGTAACACTTATACTGTAACTTGCCGTTTTACCTCCATATGTGACTTTAACGCTCTTATTTGCTGCTGTTAGTGTTGTTCCTTTTTTAGGATCTGTAGTAAATCCCGATGTTTCAAAACTTGAAGTGCCGTCATTATATGTTACTTTAAGTTTTAAATTCTTAGTACTTAAAGAATCTCCTACTGTGTAATTTGTCCTAGGTTTTTTTGATATTTCAATTTTAGTTACTGTTTTTGTTTTTGGTAATACATTAACTTCTAAAATTCCTAAATTTTCTCCATTGTTTGATGTCATTGTTACATCAACAGTTCCAGTTTCATTCAATTGAGTTCCATTAACAGGATTTGTCCTCATATCATTTAAATTAAAATATAATATCTGGCCATTTGATGGACCACTTGTATATTGTAATTTAACACGTAAGCCTGTTAATTTTAATTTATCTCCAACTTTGTATTCCGTTTTTGGATAATTAACAATTTCTGTTTCATAAGTTGGTTTTTTAACCGTTACATAAAATGTGGCTTTTAACTTTTCATCTTGTTTATATTTTACGGTTATTTTTTGTTTTCCAGCTTTATCTAAATTTATCGGGCTACATTCATATTGTGAATCATCTAGGACAATTCTAGTGCCCCTATTATCTATTAAAACAACTACCATACCATTTGTATTTAATTTTTGACCTACTGTGTAATTTAAAGTAGTTGGTTTGGTTTCTACTTTTATCTCTTGTATCGTTGTTTTTGGTTTAACAGTAATATTTATATATGTTAATCCATGCTCATAACTTGATGTCACTCTTTCATCTCCAACACAAACTTGTAATGCTATATTATTATGACTTGAACTAAGTTGTTCACCATTTTTTATTGGAGAACTATATAGAAATTCTTGATTAAACGGATAGGTAACTGTTGTATTATCATCATATGTAACCTGAAGTTTTAATCCTTTTATATCTAATTTGTTTCCAACCTCATAAATTGTTTTTGGGTTGCCTGTCTGTTTAGAATTTTTCGCATAATGTCTTTTGTATTTAGTAGCACTCTTGAAGCAACTATCTTGCCTAATATACAAATTTGTATCCTTAGGAAATATAGATGCCAATTTATTATGCGTAAAGTCCGCTTGTGTTATAATTACACCACTTAAGTTTTTAACATATTTAAAAGCTTCATCTCCTAAATAGCTTAGTGTATTACTAAGTACTAGATGTTCTCCGCTCCCAGTTATTCCAGATTTTTTTACATTTCCTTTAACTTTATTAACAAACTTAAATGCTCCATTTTCTATTCTTTCTATATCATATGGAATTGCTATTGTTAATCTTTCACAATCAGAAAATGCATATTTCTCTGCTATTTTTAAGTTAGGAAAATCCGCCCTCTCCAACTTTGGGCATTTACCAAATGCTTGATTCTTTACTACCTTAACACTCTTATCAAAATCAATACAAGCTTCTAAATTTCTAAATCCAAAGAATGCCATCTTTCCTATAGTTGTTATATTTCCTTTTATCTGCACTGTCGTTATCCAATCCCTTACATCTGTGGTTCTAAATTTCCATTCCGTGTCATCCTTTATAGCTCCTTCTCCTTCTATATATAATGTACCACTATCATATAGTTTTGCGGTTATATTGCTTCCTGAAGCACCTATATCCCATTCAGTGATAACATCAGCTTCTGATATTAATGTATAACTTGTTTCTAAAATAACACTTAGTGCTGGTATTATAATTTGTAGCACCATTACTACTATAAACATGTATATACATACTTTATTTCTTTTGCACATATCACATTCCTCCCGTTTTTCTTTACTTCATTTTACCTTTGTTAAAAAATTTGTCAACTTTGCTTTTTGAGGCTCATTTAAACTAATTCTTTACGGAAACTTTATGCAACATTTCATTTTTAGACATTTATTTCTTTTTATTTACATTTTTATTTCAGTAATGTTACACATTTATGTTTTTTAGCTCCTATCCCTACGCAAATATACTTTTTCATCATTCTGTTTTTCCATTTTTTTATCATTTAATTTTATTTATATATGTGCTATAATTATTTTAATAATTATTAATGATGTATCATATAGTTAAGGCAAATTTATTAAATGCAAATGTCGAATTTGCATTTACCAATATTTTTTGTATTTACTATTCCTTTTTAGATTGTTTTGTGTTATAGTAAAAATTGTCACAATTATATGGATTTATAATATTATATGTAGTAGTGATGTTTGGAGGCTGTATAATGAAGTTTGAAAAACTTAGTGAAAATAAAATTAAAATTACCCTAACTTCTCAAGATTTAAAAGATAAAAATATTGATTTTCATTCTTTTATGTCTAACCCTTTAGAAAAACAAGATTTATTTTTGGATATTCTAGAAGAAGCAGAAGAAGAAATTGGTTTTGAATTTAAAGATTATCCTGTACGTATAGAGGCTTTAGCTATGGCAAATGGGGAGTTTATTGTTACTGTTACAAGGGTTGTACCCGATTCAAAAAACCTACATAAAAAAGTATCTGTAAAAAGAAAAAATACTAAAATAGATTCAAAATATGCTATTTATAAATTTGCTAGCTTTGATGATTATTGTAATTTTGTTAAATACTTAAAAAATCACAATCTTTCTTTAAGTTACAAGGTTGCAAAAAACATTTTACTATATTTGTACAAAGAAGATTACTACATTGTTTTTGATAATATTAATCTTAAATATTCTAATATTGCCAAATTCAATTCTGCTATTATTGAATTTGCAAAGTTTATTAGCAATTCAAGTCTTTTTATTTGTAAATTGCTTGAAAATGGCGAAATTATTATGAATAACAACGCTATTAAAACAGGAATTAAATATTTTAAATAATTTGCTCATATAAAAAACCTATGTATTATCTACGTATGCATAGGTTTTTATTTTATTCACAATATTTTTTATATAATTCTTTTAAATTCTTTTTATTTATCACTTTGTCTATTCCTTGTTTGCTTACCTGTACATATACTTCATCAAGCATATTAGCAATTCTTGGATTTATCTTTCTTCTGTTTTCTACATTTCTCCAATATTTTAGTTGTGTATCTTTTCTCCAATTTTTTCCATTATATGTTATTCCTGCTGCCAATTGGTCACATATCATTTCTACTGTATATTTATATGGTATAACAGGCACTTCATCTGTAGTTTCATAGTCATACCAGTATTCGTGATGATGTTTATTTCTTCCTTTGTGATGTAACCATGCTTTTGAGTACCCGCGTTCTCTTTTGCAATTTGTTATTGGACTGCTTTTACCATCTGTATAATACTTAGCCGATTCCCAAAATTCTGTAAAAGAATATTTGGAAAAGTCATGTAGAAATCCTCTTACTGGAATACCCGCTTTTATACTTAACCTAAAAACATAATATTTATGTTTTGTTACTGTCAAAAAATGTTTGTATGCTTTTTTTAGCATTTTTTTACCTACTTTCTTTATTGTCTATTATTACATTTTACAACAATTTTCGAAAAAATCAACCGTTTCTAAGGAATTCATGGCGGGCGATTAAAATCACCTCTACAACAACATTCCTTTTTCCTGATATTTCGCTTTTAAAATTAAGTTTTTTATAATATATAACGCTATTTTGTTGATTTTTTTATGTGTTTAATATATAATTTGCTTAGTATAATTAACTTGTCAAAATTGTGTTTACATTTTGTCGTTTCGTGTCGAATATGCACTTTTTTTGACTTTTTACGTTAAAAGTTTTGCTTTTTTGCCTTGATTATTATACAATAGAGAAAAATTTAACAATGGGGGAAAGTTTATTATGAAAAAAAAATTCTATAACCTAACAAATCCACAAAAAAATATTTGGAACATGGAACAATATTATAAAGGAACGGCTGTAAATAATATTGGCGGTACAGTGCATTTAAAAACGCAGTTGGATTTTTCTGCACTTTCTAAAGCTGTGTCTAATGTTATTTTGGCACATGATAACTTCCATATAAAACTTACTAAAGACGGTAATAATATCAAGCAAATTTTTGTTAGTTTAGAAAACTATTTCGTCGAAATTATTGATTTAAACGACATGACTGAGCTATTATTAATTGAAGAAAAAATGTGTCAAACTACTTTCTCTATGGAGAATTCTAATTTATTTTGTGTCAAAATTTTCAGATTACCAGACGGCACTGGTGGCGTTATCTCTGTTATGCATCACATTATTTCGGACTCTTGGACAGTTGGCCTATTTTGCAAGGAAATTGTTCAGGAATATACCAACTTGATAAAAAATGCTAAATCTGATGATGTAGAATATTCATATATTAATTATATAAAAAAAGAACAAGAGTATTTAAATAGCCCTCGTTTTGAAAAAGATAAAAAATATTGGGCTGAGGTTTTTAATACTGTACCTGAACTTGCTACAATTCCAAGCTTTTCAGCAGAATCTTCTAATCAAGTTTCTTGTACTGCTAAAAGGCAAAAGTTTGCTATTTCTAAGCAAGTTATGGACAAAGTTTCTGAATTTTGTAAGAATAATAGAATTTCAATATATAATTTTTTCATGTCGATTTTTTCGATTTATATTGGTAGAGTATCAAATTTAGATGATTTTGTTATTGGTACGCCAATTTTAAATAGATTAGATTTTGCGGATAAGAACACTAATGGTATGTTCATTAGTACTGTTCCTTTGCGCGTAAATATTTTAAACGACTCTTCTTTCGTAGATTTTAGTAAATCTATGGCTAGAAGTTGCCTATCTATGTTAAGACACCAAAGATACCCATATCAAAACATACTAGAAGATTTAAGAAAATTAGATTCTAGTATTCCAAATTTATATAATGTTGTTTTATCTTATCAGATTACAAATACTGTAAATGATGAGATTGATTGTGATTCTCATTGGGTATTTAATGGTACTTGTGCTGATGATTTGCAAATTCATATGGTGGATTACAACTCTACTGGCTTAAATGTTTTTTATGATTACAAAACATCAAAATATGATGTAAACGACATTAATAATATACATAATCGTATTGAAAACATGATTCATCAAGTATTATCAAATAACGAGATTAATGTTTCCGCTATAGAAATTGTAACTCCAGAAGAGAAAAAACAGATTTTGAATGATTTTAATAATACTACAATGGATTATCCTATGGACAAGACTTTGATTAGTTTGTTTGAGGAACAAGTTTCTAAAAATCCGGATTCTGTTGCCGTAGTTTTTGAAAATCAAACTCTTTCATACAGAGCACTTAACGAAAAATCAAATCAGTTAGCAAATTACCTATCTTCAAATTCAATAGTAGATTCTTTCGTTGCAATATATATGAACAAATCTATAGATTATATTGTTACTCTTTTAGGAGTCTTAAAGAGTAAGAACGTGGCTGTTCCTATATCCACTCAATATCCAGTTGATAGAATAAATTATATGTTACAGGATATAAATGCACCTCTTGTTATATCTCATAAAAATTATAGTAACAATATAAGTTCAACATATAATGTTTTTAATATAGAGAACCTCGATATATCTATGTCTACCGAAAATTTAAACATAGAAACGTCAAGTGATAATTTAGCATATGTCATTTTCACCTCTGGCTCTACAGGACAACCTAAAGCAGTCGGAGTTTCTAACAAATCTCTAATAAATCATGTATATGGTATTCAAAATCGTTTTAATAACTCTATTTGTCACAATGATGTAGCATTAAGTATTGCCAACGTTGCTTTTGACGCAAGTATGCAGGAGATATTTATTCCTCTTCTATTTGGTGCTTCATTACACTTATTAGCTGATGATAGTATATTTAATGCCGAATTGCTTGGAGATTATATTTCTAAAAATGGTATAACTTTTTCATTTATACCTCCTAATTTATTAGAAGCTGTATATAATATCTTGGCCTTACGAGACTATCACGGACTTGCTAAGCTTTTAGTTGGCGTACAAAGTATTTATAATACAACTTTAAATAAATACCTATCTCTAAATCCTGATATGCAAATTCATAATGGATATGGTCCTACCGAAGCCACGATATGTTGCATATCTAAGATGTATATTTCAGAAAATTCTGATACTTCTTTTATAATACCAATAGGCCGTCCAATGCCTAATTGTCGAGCTTACATTTTAAGTTCTAATAACATGATTCAACCAAAATGCACTATTGGAGAAATTTGTGTTGCGGGCGATTGCCTTTCAAAAGGATACATAAATTTAGAAGCTAAAACTGCCGAAAAATTCATATATATTCCTTCAATAAATGATACTGTTTATAAAACAGGAGATTTAGGATATATGCTCCCTAATGGGGACCTTCAATATGTAGGCAGAAGAGATAAGCAGGTAAAAATTAATGGATACCGAATTGAATTAGATGAAATCAACTCAGTTTTATTAGAATTTCCTGACATTGTTGAAAGTGTTTCTATTGTTGACAAAAACAAGATCTTATCCTTTGTAGTTTGTAAAAATACTATACCTTTAGAAGATGTTAGAAATTATATAAAAACAAAATTGCCTTATTATATGGTTCCTACTAAAATAATTTCTATTGAAAAAATTCCTATCAACTATAACGGAAAATTGGACTCGAAAAAACTACTTGAGTATTATTCTAGTGCTTCATCTACTGATAAATATTTTGCAAAAGACGAAATTGAAAAACAAGTCGAGCTTATCCTAAACAAATCTCTTTGTTTAGATAACTCCCCTGTTAATTTGTATGACTCATTTTTTGAGCTTGGTGGAGATTCTTTATCTGCAATTAAATTTTCAACCTTATTGAATCAGCACTTTAATACCAACATCACTGTAAGAGATATAATCAGTACTAGTAATGTAGAGGCAATTTGCATGCTAGTAAAGGATAACTCTTCATGTGTCTACGTTCATAGTTCAATTGTTCATGAGCAAAGCAAGGATAACATATATCCTCTATCTTCTGCTCAACGAAGAATTTATTACTCTCAAAAAATGTCGGGAGAAAATAGCATATTGTACAATACTCCGGGTGCTATAATAGTACACTCTATTTTGGATAGAGACAGAATAGAACGAGCATTTAAGCAAATCATAAAAAGTCAAAGCTCATTTAGAACAACTTTTATTATTGATGATGCGGAAATAAAACAGAAAATTTTAGACAATGTTGATTTTGCGGTCGGAACATTTAACAATACAAGCAGTGAAATAGATTCGCTAGTAAACAATTTCGCTAAGCCTTTCGATTTAGAAAAAGCACCTTTGTTAAGAGCTGAAATTCATTATATAGATAACAAACAAACCTTATTATTATTTGATTCTCATCATATTGTTATGGATGGTGTTTCTCTAAACATATTAGTAAATGACTTGTTTAAGCTATATAATAGTGAAAGCATTGAACCTCTTGAAGTGGAATATACAGATTATTCTGTATGGGAGAACACTTTAATAAATGAAGATAAGCTTTCTGATGATAAAAAGTATTGGTTAAATTGTTTTAAGGATTTCGATTTTGAAACTTTGAATTTGCCTTTTGATTATACTGTGCCAGCAAATCAAACTTATACCGGCAATAAACTTTATAATCATCTTGAGCAGTCTATAATTGACGAAGTTTCAACTTTTGCAAAAGAACAGCACGTATCAACTTATTCTGTATTTTTAACAGCTTTATTTGTTACTCTTTATAAATATACTGGACAAACAGATATAGTTATCGGAAGTCCTGTTGCCAACAGAAGTATTGAATGCTTACAAAATATTATTGGCATGTTTGTTAATAACATTGCTTTGAGAACAAAAATATTAGAAACTCAATCAGTTTCAGATTTAATTACTTTTGTAAACAATACTGTTACTGGTGCCTTAGATCATCAGATTTATCCTTACGATATGCTTGTTAAAGACTTGCAAGTTACTGTTGATCATTCGAGAAATCCTTTGTTTGATGTAGTTTTAACTTATCAAAACCAGGAAGATACATCTACTTTGACTAACAACAAAGCTGAAATACTTCCAACTGTAACTAATACTGCAAAATTTGCTATTACATTAGAAATTGCACCTAAGTCTAATCAAATAAATCTTGAATATAGAAGTGATTTATTTAAAGAAAATACTATGACAAGTTTCTTAAAACATTATCTATTTGTTCTAAAACAAATAATAGAAGGATTTAATGATGATGTTCAAAATGTTAATATTATAACTGATGATGAGCAAAAGTTATTAGATAAATTTAATAATACTTATGGTAAAATTAACAGAGCTCCTGTTTCTAAAATTTTTGAAGAGCAAGCTGTATTGCATGCTAATGATGTAGCCGTTATCTGTGATGATAAATTTTTAACTTATAAGGAACTTAATGAAAGAGCAAATAGTTTAGCACATTACCTAATATCTAAAGGTGTAAAACCTAATGACATTATTGCAATAATGACTAATCGTTCTTTAGAGACTATTGTTTGTATGCTAGGAATATTAAAAGCTGGAGCTGCATTTTTAAACGTAGATCCTACCTACCCTATTGACAGAACCGAATATTATATTAACGACAGTAAGATAGAACGTGTTTTAACTCAGAAAGAACTGCGTGAAAAAGTTGCGCAAATTAAAAATTCTATAGAAATAGACTTAGATAATACCGAAATCTATGGTAAACATACTTCTAATCCAAATGTTTCTGTTAAAGAAACAGACTTATCATACATTATATATACTTCCGGTTCTACAGGAACACCAAAAGGTGTAATGCTAAATCAAATAGGAATGTCTAATATGGTACAGGCTATGACAAAAGTATTAGATTATTTAAAAGAAGGCAACAAGCATGCTATTGCTTCTGTAACTTCTACACCTTTTGATATATTTGTTTATGAAATTATCGTTTCCTTAACACATGGTTTGAAAGTTGTTATGGCTAATAATGCAGAGCACAGAAATCCAAAACTTTTAGATGCATTAATAAAAAAATACAATGTTGATGTAATGACTGTTACCCCAAGTTTAATGAAAATAAACTATGATAATAGAGAACCTGATACTGCTCTTGCAAGAGTTAAAAACATGGTTTTTGGTGGAGAGCCTTTGCCAGAAAAATTTGTTCAAGACCTAAGAGCATTAGCAGATGACATAACTATATATAACATATATGGTCCTAGTGAGATTACTATACTTTCAAATGTTCAAAACCTAAATGGAGAAAAGGAAATTACAATTGGTCCACCTATATTGAATACACAAATTTATATATTAGATAAAAATATGAAACAGGTGCCTATTGGTGTAATAGGTGAAATATATATAGGAGGAATACAAGTAGGAGATGGCTACATTGGTAAAGCAGAATTGACTGCCGAAAGATTTCTAAAAAATCCTTTTGGTTCTGGAAAGATATATAAATCTGGTGATATTGGCCGTTGGACATTTGATGGTAAAGTTCAGTGTTTAGGCAGAATAGATAATCAAGTAAAGTTAAGAGGACTTCGTATTGAGCTTGGTGAAATAGAAGATGAGATGTTAAAAATGCCAGGAGTTACTTCTGCAATAGTTAATAAAGTTTCTCTTGATGGTAAAGAATCTTTATGTGGTTACTACGTAGCAGATAATAACTTAGCTGAGAATATAGTTAAGGAAAATTTGAGGAAGTTCTTGCCTCCTTACATGGTGCCTACTTATATTATAAAGCTTGATAAAATGCCTTATACCATTAATAGAAAGGTTGATAGAAAAGCTCTTCCTCTTCCTGTTGTAAACAAATTTGCTTCTGCAACTGTTGACATTAGATCTCTTAATTCAAACGAAGAGAAATTATTAGAAATTTGGAAGAATATCCTTAAAACAGATAAGATTTCTGTTGATGATAATTTCTTTGATATTGGTGGAGATTCTATCCTTGCAATTAATATGCAAATAGAGGCTTTGAAATATGGCTTGGAATTTGAGTATGCAGATATATTTAACTTTCCTACTATTAGACAATTATCAAAGAAATTGCCAAGCCCTGAAGAACATTTTATGGCAAATTATGATTATTCTAAAATCAATAATCTTTTAAAAGCAAACTCTATTGACAACTTGGATAAAATTGAAAAGTATAGTTTTAGAAATGCCCTTATAATAGGAAGCACTGGATATTTAGGTGCTCACATACTACATTCGTTCTTAATACACGAATCAGGTACAGCTTATTGTTTAATCAGACCAAAGAGCAATATGTCTCCAGAAGATAGAATTATCAGTTATCTAAATTTCTATTTTGGAGAAGATTTCTATAATAATTGTAAAGATAGAATAAAAGTTGTTGCAGGAGACTTGGTAAAAGAAAATTTAGGCTTATCTGAAAGTGATTATAATGAAGTTGTGTCTAATGTTGATGTTGTTATCAACTCTGGTGCTATTGTTAAGCATTTTGGATTAAAGAAAGAATTTGAAGATATTAATGTAAAAGGTACTCAATATATAGTAGACTTGTGTAAGAAGAATAATAAGAGATTAATTCATGCTTCGACTATTAGTATATCTGGTTTTGGAGAAAAAGAGGAACTTACGACTACTCCTGAAGAAGAAGGTTCGAAATTATTTACTGAACATGATTTATATGTTGGTCAAAGTATTAAAGGCATTTACAGTACAACTAAATACAAAGCTGAAATTTCAGTTTTAGAAGCTATTGAAGATGGATTAGATGTCCAAATTGTTAGAATTGGTAATATCACTAATAGATATTCTGATGGAATGTTCCAAAAAAATATTAAAGACAATGCTTTTGTTAGAAGACTGAAATCATTTATTGAAATTGGAGCTTTTCCAAAAGAAACTTTAAAGCATGCTCTTGAGTTTACTCCAGTTGATTTATGTGCTGATGCAATAATAAAAATACTAGAATATAGCAGTCCTTGCAATGTATTCCATATATACAATCCGAATTTAATGCCTGCTCCTTTATTGTATAATACTTTATTAGATAGAGGCTTTGAGATTATTCCTGTTACTGATGAATTAATGTCATACATTATAACAGGTATATTGGAAGACAATAAAAAGAAAGATACTATTTCTGGAATCATACAAGATATTGACAAAAACAAAAAGTTCACATATACTTCTAAGGTTAGACTAGATTGTGACTTTACAAATAAATTTTTGAATAAAGTCGGTTTTAACTGGGTTTCTTATGATAGTCTCTATATCAATAAATGTTTTGATTATTTTAAGAAAGTACATTTTATAGAAGGAGATAAATAAATGCTAGATAAAATTTCTATACCATTATTTTTATTAATGTTGTCAGCCTTATCAATAGTCATTACTCTTATATATGTTCTAAGGACAAAAGGAAGATCCCAATTAAAGACATTTTTTTGCGTAGATTTGATCTGTGTATTGGTTATTTGCCTAGGTGTAATATTTCAAGATATTCTAAGTAAAAACTTTAATTGGGATCCTTGGAACTTTGAAAAGTTTATTTATATAGGAACTTGTTTTTTGCCAGTCGCAATCTTTTTTACAGGATTAATTTTTACTAAAACAAAAATTACTTTTAAAAAAAGATATCTGCTATTCTTTATAGTTCCTGCATTATCACTAATAGTATTATGGACAAATGATTATCATCATCTTTTTTATAAACATTATTCCATCAATATAAATGAAGGTGTCCCTGGGAGTTATATGATTGTTCACAATATTTATTCATATTCATTATTATTGCTTGGGGTTTTCCAAATGATAAAAGCAACTTCGAAAAATTCTGGTTTCTTTTCAAAGCAATCTTTATTGCTTATCCTAGGAATCAGTATTCCTTTGGTAACTAATATATTAGGAACTTTTAAGATACTTCCTATGACTGTTTATATAACTCCTATTTCCTTTGCACTTACTATGATCTGCTTTGCATTTGCAATTTTTAAATTTCAATTCTTAGGAATTGCTCCAATTGCAGTTCAAATAATTGCAAATAGGATTTCCGATAGTTATCTTGTATTAGATGACTATTTAGTTATGTCAGATTTCAATGAGACTTTTTTAAAAACTTTCAGGTTGCATGATTATGACATTAGAGGAAAAGATATTTTTACATTTTTTAAAGAACATAAAAAATATAAAGTAAACGTAAAGAGATTTCAAAACGCTATTCAAAAAGCTATGGCTTCTAATGAAACTGTTTCTTTTGAAATTCACATAGAATCACTAGACAAATATTTTACAATCGAAATTTCAACTTTATATAACAATGATATTTTTCTAGGTACTTTATTACTATTTAAGGATATTACTCAGCATAAATTAGACATGCAGGCTCTTAAAGACAACCAAGATATTTTAATTGAGAGGGAACGTTTGGCTTCTCTTGGTCAATTGATTGGTGGTATTGCTCATAACTTAAAATCTCCTATAATGTCAATTTCGGGAGCTACAGAGGGTCTTACAGATTTAATTAAAGAATATGAGGAGTCTATAGTTGACAAAGATGTTACTATTGATGACCATTTGGCTATTGCAAACGATATGAAGGATTGGATTTCTAAGATAAAATCATATTTAGAATATATGTCAGATATTATTACAGCTGTTAAAGGTCAAGCTGTTGCCTTATCTGAAAATACTGTTGATTCATTTACGGTTGAGGAACTTACTAAAAGAGTTGACATTCTTATGAAACATGAGTTGAAAAAAGCCTTAATTACTTTGAATTTAGACCTTAAAGTTCCTACTTCCCTTATGATTCATGGCAATATAAATGGTTTGGTTCAAGTTATAAATAATATGATATCAAATGCAATTCAAGCCTATAAAGGTAAAGAGGGGCAAACAATAGATTTAATTATAACTCAAGAAAAAAATGATGTTATTGTTTCTGTTAGAGATTATGCTGGCGGTCTTCCTAAAGAAGTTCAAGAGAAACTATTTAAAGAAATGATAACAACTAAAGGTAAAGATGGAACTGGAATTGGCTTATTTATGTCATATTCAAATATACGTGCACATTTTAATGGAGATATTACATATTCTACAGAAGAAGGAAAAGGCACAATATTTAATATTATATTACCACAATAGTTAAAATAGAACTGTAATGTAAGTAAAATTTTACTTTTATTACAGTTTTTTTCATTTTTTTCATCTTTCTTATTGATTTTTTCCCCACTTTATAATATAGTATTGTTTAATACAGAGGTGATATTATGAGAAAGCATATTCAATCTAATACCACTACAGGATATAAAATAATAGCAGTTGATGATGATAGCGGTGTATTAGATTCTTTATCTGTCCTTTTGAATAGAAATGGTTATAACTTTGTAGGAATAACTGATCCAATTCAAGCAATAGAACGTGTAAAAAAAGAACATTTTGATTTAATGCTATTAGACTTTATGATGACACCTATTCATGGAGATAAAGTTGTTGAGGAAATAAGGAAATTTAATAAAGAACTTTACATTTTATTACTAACAGGACACAAAGATTTAGCTCCACCATTAGAGACTATAAGAAAATTGGATATACAATGTTATTGTGAAAAAAGCGATAAATTTGACCAATTGCTTCTATTAGTTGAGGCTGCAATAAAATCTGTTGAACAATTAAATGAAATAAATCGTATAAATAATGAATTATCAGATGCTTATAGTGATCTGGAAAAGGCATATTTAGACATGGTTGAAACACTTAGATTTACAGTTGAAGCAAAAGACCCTTATACTAGAGGTCATTCAGATAGAGTATCTGCATACTCTGTTTTAATTGGTCAGCATCTTGGTTTATCTGACTCTGATATTAATACTTTAAAAATTGGTGGCTTATTTCATGATATCGGCAAAATAGGAATTCCAGACAGCATATTGCTTAAAGATAGCAAACTTACAGATGATGAATATTCTGAAATTAAAAATCATCCATCTATTGGTGCACATATTTTATGCAATGCAAAAGTATTTCAAGATATTATACCTATTGTAAAACATCATCATGAAAGATATGATGGAAAAGGATATCCTTCTCAACTAGCTGGTGAAGATATTCCATATTTCGCCAGAATAGCTGCTGTTGCTGATACATTTGATGCTATGACATCCAAAAGAACATATAGAGATGCTTTACCTTTAGAGGTAGTCAAAGCAGAAATAGAAAGGTGCGCCGGAACACAGTTTGACCCTAAAATTGCTAAAGTATTCTTAGATATTTTGAATAAAAATTATGAAGAAATACAAAAAATTCAAGAACAATATAGGTAAATACGGACAAATAAATGTCCGTATTTACCTATATTATCAGTTTTTTTAGATTTTCATTGATAATTGTGCTTTTTTCCTATCTTCATCTATTCCTATTATTTTTACTTTTACTACATCTCCCACAGATACTACATCTGAAGGATTCTTCACAAAACTATTGCTTAATTGTGAAATATGTACTAGTCCATCATGTTTCACTCCAACATCTACAAATGCGCCAAAATCTGTTACATTTCTTACAGTTCCTGTTAGTATCATTCCTTCTTTTAAATCTTCAAATTTCAATACATCTGCCCTTAATACTGGTTTTGGCATATCTTCTCTTGGGTCTCGTCCTGGTTTTGAAAGCTCTTGCATAATATCTTTTAATGTTATTTCCCCAACATTTAGCTCTTTTGCTGTTTCCTGCGTTTTTATTTCTGATAATTTATTTTTTATTATAATTAACTTTTCTTTATTTAATAAATCTTCTTTTTTAAAGCCGATTATATTTAATAGTTGTTCTGCAACTTCATAGCTTTCTGGATGAACAGCTGTTATTTCTAATGGATTTTTTCCATCAAATACTCTCATAAAACCTGCACATTGTTGAAATGTTGCTTTTCCCAATTTTGGAACCTTTAGTAATTCCTTTCTTTCTTTTATCTTTCCATTTTCGTCTCTATATTTTACAATATTGCTTGCTAATGTTTTATTAATTCCAGATACATAAGACAATAAAGAAGGTGTTGCTGTGTTTACATCTACCCCAACTTTATTAACTGCGTCTTCTACTACTCCTGTTAAACTCTCTGATAATTTCTTTTGATCAACATCATGTTGATACTGACCCACACCTATTGATTTTGGATCTATTTTTACAAGCTCTGCCAGTGGATCTTGTAATCTTCTTGCTATCGAAATTGCTCCTCTTAAAGATACATTTATATCCGGATATTCTTCTGTTGCAAGTTTTGATGCAGAATATACAGATGCTCCTGCTTCACTTACTATAGCATAATGAACATTGCTTAACTCCTTTATCATATCTGACACAAAGTTTTCTGATTCTCTTGATGCTGTTCCATTTCCTATTGCAATAATGTTAACATTGTATTCTTTTATTAGTGCTATTAATTCTTTTTTAGCTCCTTCTACATCATTTTGTGGTTCTGTTGGATACACAGTTGTTGTAGCAAGTAGTTTTCCGGTTTCATCTATTACCGCAATTTTACAGCCTGTTCTATATGCTGGGTCAAACCCCATTACAGTTAGCCCCTTTAGCGGTGCTGCTAGCAATAATGGTTTTGCATTTTTTCCAAATACTTTTATAGCCTGCGTTTCTGCCTTTTCTGTTAAGTCAGAGCGTATCTCTCTTTCTATTGATGGCTCTATTAGTCTTTTAAAGCTATCTTCTATTGTTTCTTCTAACATTTTAGTATATTGCGTAGAACCTTTTATAATATCTTTATTAATCATTTCTAAAATAGTAGTTTCTGGTTTTTCCATTTTAACTTTTAAAAATTCTTCTTTTTCTCCGCGATTTATAGCCAAGATTCTGTGACTAGGTATTCTGTTTACTTTTTCATTAAAATTATAATACATATCATATGCCGATTTTTCTTCTTTTGTGCCTTTAACCATTATTATTCCTTCTCTATAGCACATTCTTTTAATTTGTTTTCTATAATTAGGATTATCTGATATATTTTCTGCAATTATATCTTTTGCGCCTTGAATTGCCTCTTCTACGTTTAAAACTCCTTTTTCTTCATCTATAAATTCTTTTGCAATTTCTTCTATATTTCTTTTATCATTTTGTTCAAATATTATTTGCGCCAATGGTTCTAGTCTTTTAGCCTTAGCTATTGTTGCTCTTGTCTTCTTTTTTTGTTTATATGGTCTATATATGTCTTCCACTTCTGAAAGTGTTTTGGCATTTTCCAATGATTGCACTATTTCATCTGTAAGTTTCCCCTGTCCATCTATTGATTTAATTACTTCTTGTTTTCTTTCTTCTAAGTTTCTTAAATATTTAAGTCGTTCATCTAAATCTCTAAGTGTCTCGTCACTTAAACCACCTGTAACTTCTTTTCTATAACGTGCTATAAATGGGATAGTATTACCATCATCTATTAATTTTATAGTATTGGTAACTTGCTCCTCTTTTACATTTAATTCATCTGCTATTATTTGAATAATTTTATTCATCTTTTTTGCTCCTTTTTACATTTTTCGAGTTTTTTCTTACTACTTTACTTGATTTTTTCATATACTTAATATATCATAATATTATAAAAAAGGAAAGGAGATTTTATATATGAATTTATCAAGTTTTAGAGCAAAAGCTCGTGAAAAACTATCTGGAAAATGGGGAAAAGCAGCTTGTATAACTCTTGCATATATGGCTATAAATTTTATTTTTAATACCATTTTAAGCTATTCATTCAATGGCCTTAATACTATACTTTCTATTGGTTTTGCTATTATAAATGTTCCTTTAGCATATGGTTTATTAATCCAATTTGTAAAGCTTTATAATGGCGAAGATACATCAGCATTTAACTTTTTTACATTAGGATTTAATAATTTTGCTAGAGCTTGGAAAGTAGCTCTTAATGTGTTTTTAAAATTATTAGTTCCATTTATACTTTTAATAATCTCTTCAATACTTCTTACTTCATTAGGTATAGTCTTTTACTGGACTCAGCCTGCAAACCTTACTGTATTGTTAATTTGTTTAGCTATTGTTTGCCCAGTTTCTTTAATATGGCTTATAGTAAAATCATACTACTATATAATGTCTGATGTGATATCTATTGAAGAAACTGAATTACAACCAAAAGATGCAGTTGCAAAATCAAAAGAACTAATGACAAATAACCGTTGGAAATTCTTTATACTTGATTTAAGCTTTATTGGTTGGGCTCTATTAGCATCTTTAACCTTTGGTATAGGTATGCTTTGGTTGTTACCATATATTCAATTAACTCATATAGCATTTTATAAACATATATCTAAAAAAGAGGATGTTATTTAATTAACATCCTTTTAATATACATAATTTTGTGGATCATATCTTACTCCATTTACTCTTACCTCTAAGTGTAAATGATTTCCTGTTGACCTTCCTGTTGTTCCAACTTTTGCAATTACTTCTCCCTGACTTACGCTTTGCCCTGTTGATACTAATATTTGACTACAATGTGCATATGCTGTTTGAACTCCATTTCCATGTGATATTACTACCAAATATCCATAATCATCTAACCAACCCGCTGTTGTTACAGTTCCAGATGCTGCTGCCATTATAGGTGTCCCTCCTGGTGCTCCAATATCAAGTCCTCCATGGTTGTTTCTTGTTCTTGGTCCAAATCTTGAAGTTATTATTCCAGATACAGGTTGTATTAAACTAATTCCTATATCAACTTTTGCATTTGAATTTCCAGAAGCATATCCTGCAACACTTGCGTATACTATCTGTGGTGGCGGTTCTACATATAATTTAGCCACACATTTTTCAACATCTGTGAATTCTTTTAATTCTGTCTCGTATTTTTCTACAATTCCTAACTCTTCTTTGTTATCACTATCTTTTTCCTTTAATTCCGCAATAACTTTTTCTGCCTCATTAAATGTCGCCACATAAGCCTTTTCCTCTTTATCATCTGTTATTGCGTAATATTTATAATATGCTGTCCCATCTTCTATAGCCTTTGCATAAATTTCTTCGTCGTTACAATTTACATTTTTCTTTAATAGGCAAAGCTTATATTCTGGCATTTGGTCAACTTGAATAAATGCAACATTTGATTGTTCTTCTGCATTTATATATTTATTTATCTTTTTTTGCATATTACTTTTGTTATCTGTATATCCAACAAATTCTCCATTTAATGTTACTGCATATGTCGGTTTGTAGTAAAAAAACACAATACTGCCAATAAAAATAACTGCTAATGCCACTAAAACAAGAATTTTTATTGTTTTTCTTGAGTATATAGCTACATTTTTTAGTATATTAATAATAAACACTCTCCTATCATTATAATCTGTATTATTTTATACCATTTTTATTTATTTTACAATAACAACTTCAACTTGAATTCTTTCTTTTACGTGCTTACATAGTGTTTTACTGTCTTTTCCTCATTTTTATACTGTTTTTCTTCCATTTTTATTCAATTTATTGTATAAAATGAATATTTAATGTTCATAATATCTTTATATTACTTATGAAAGGAAGGGTGAAAATGCCAAATTTAAGTCAAGTAGAATTACAGAATTTAAGACATTTGATAGGAGCACACGAAACATCTTATCAAAAACTAAACACATATGCTTCACAAGCAGTAGACCCACAAATTAAGCAAATTTTTACAAAATCAGCTCAAGATGCATTAAATACTAAACAAAAATTAATGTCATTTTTAAATGGATAGGAGGATTTTTTAATGGATGAAAAAACAATGGTTAACGACGTTTTAGACGGAGTAAAAGCAAGTCTTACAACATATCAAGGAGTCATATCAGAAGCTGAAAATATGCAATTAAGACAAACTATACAACAAATACGCAATAGTGATGAAAGCTTTCAGTACGAGCTATTTAAAATAGCACAAAACAAAGGCTATTACAAACCTGCTCAACCAGCAACAATAACAGAAATACAAACAGTAAAAACAGAACTTCTCAATTAGGAACAGTCCCTAATTGTTCCATTTGCACAATTTGGGACATCCTTGTTTAAGAGCAGTCATTCTGTGTACTGAACTGCTCTTATTTACATATAACTCAATTTGTTTATTCTATTATTTCTAATTCCGCAAATTTTGCCATTAACCTTTTATGTCCTACTTTATCAAACTGTATGTCTAACTTATAATCTTCGCCTTCTTGTTCTATTTTATTTATGGTTCCTTCTCCAAATTTTTTATGATAGATTCTTTGTCCTTCTTTATATTTAGTTATATCCACTTGTCTATCACTTGCCTTTTTATTTAATGAATTTAAAAAGCTCTCTGCCGTTCTAAACTGAAATGCCCCCACTTTTTCTTTAACTTCCGGTATTTTCTCTACATTGTCAAATTTATATGTTTTAACTTTTCCTGCATAATTTGTTCCATATTCCCAACCATAATTTGAGTCTTTAAATGAATTATTATCTTCATTGTCTATTTCTTCATAACCGTCTAATAAATCTTTTGGTATTTCTTTTAAAAATCTTGACATCTGGTTGTAGCTTGTAGAACCAAATATTGTTCTTCTTTTTGCACAAGTCAAATATAAATACTGCATTGCTCTGGTTATTCCAACATAGAATAATCGCCTTTCTTCTTCTAATTCTTTAATTTCTCCTATTGATTTATATCCTGGAAATATTCCTTCTTCCATTCCTACTAAAAATACCACTGGAAATTCTAGCCCTTTTGCACTGTGCAAAGTCATTAAAGTAACGGTATCTTCGCTTTCTTCCATATTATCTATGTCGCTTGTTAGACTTATACTTTCTAAAAATTCTGCCAATGTGTTTTCTGCCATTTGCTCCTCGAACTCTATTGCTACTGTTAAAAATTCCTCCAAGTTTTGTATTCTACTTTCCGCTTCAATTGTATTTTCATTTTCTAATGCTTTTACATATCCTGTTTTATTTAATGTCAATTTTATTAGCTCTGATATAGGAATTTGGTTTACTTGCTTTCTTAGCTCTTCTATTACTTCCACAAATTGTATGCTATTTGCCTTTACCCTATTTAGCTCATATTGTTCTGCATATTTTATTATTTCATACATTGACTTACCTGTTTTATCAGATATATCTTGTATATTATCTAGGCTTGTTTTTCCTATGCCTCTTTTAGGTTCATTTATAATTCTTTTTAGTGATAAATTATCTGAAGTATTAAATATTAATCTTAAATATGCAATTATATCTTTTATTTCTTTTCTTTCATAGAATTTTAGTCCTCCAATAATTTTGTATGGAATATTTTCTCGTCTGAATATATCTTCTATTGCCCTTGATTGTGAATTCATTCTGTACAATATTACAAAATCAGATAATTTTAAATATTCTTCCATTTTAAGCATATTTATTTGCTTTACTATGTATGATGCTTCATCATATTCATCTTCTGCTTTATAGATACAAGGTAGTTTTCCTTCTTCATTTTCTGTCCATAATTTTTTATCATATTTGTTTTCATTGTTTTTTATAACTGCATTTGCTGCTTTTAATATATTACCTGTACATCTATAATTTTGCTCTAGTTTTACTATTTTACTACCCGGAAAGTCTTTTTCAAAGTTTAGTATGTTTGTAATATCTGCTCCCCTAAATGAATATATCCCTTGGTCATTATCGCCTACAACTGTTATATTTCCATATTTTGAGGCTAATATAGATACTAACATAAATTGTGCTTTGTTTGTATCTTGATATTCGTCTACAAGTACATATTTAAATTTTTCTGTATAATATTCCAAAACATCCGGATTTTCTGTTAATATTTTAATTGTGTAGTTTATAATATCATCAAAATCTAGTGCATTGTTTTCTTTCAATTTTTTTTGGTATAATTCATATACTTCTCCTATTTTTTCTTTTCTAAAGTCTCCATTATATTTTACTTGATATGCTTTTGGTTCTAACATATCATTTTTTCCGTTACTTATTTCAGATAAGACACTTCTATCTGTAAAAAGCTTATCATCTAATCTCATTGATTTTATACATTCTTTTACTAATGTTCTTTGGTCTGTCGAATCAAAAATCAAGAATGTAGTGTCAAACCCTATTCTATCTATGAATCTTCTTAATATACGTACACAAATAGAGTGGAATGTTCCTAGCCACATTTCTTGAGATGCTTCGCCCACTAGTTTTTCTACTCTTTGTTTCATTTCGTTTGCCGCTTTATTTGTAAATGTTATTGATAGTATATTCCATGGTTTAACATTTTTTTCTGACAATAGATATGCAATTTTATGTGTTAACACTTTTGTCTTTCCGCTTCCTGCTCCCGCTATAACTAGGCATGGTCCTTCTGTTGCTAAGACTGCTTCTTTTTGTTTATCATTTAATCCTTCTATTAGATTCTGCATTTTTGTTTATATTCCTTTCTTAGAATTATTGTCTATCAGCATTTCTAAACATTGCTTTATTTCTTCTGCACATTGTTTATATGTTTCTATATTGCACCCCCATGGGTCTTTTATGTCCATATTTTTTCCTTCTTTTCCAATTCCAACATATTCTTTCAATGTATATACCTTACCAGTTAATTCAGGATACATATTTAGCACTATCTGCTTATGAGATACTGTTGCACACAATATTAAATCCATCTGCTCAATTTTTGTTTCTTTAATATTTGTTGCTCTATGATTATTCATATCAACACCATATTCTTTCATTACATCTATTGCACTATATGTTGCTGGTTCTCCACTATCTGCATATATTCCGCAAGAATATACTTCTACATTATCTTTTTCTTTTATCATTTTTTCAAGCATATGATGTGCCATTGCACTTCTACATGTATTTCCTGTGCACACAAACATTATTTTCAATTGCTTCACTTCCTATCTTTTTCTTTAGTATTAATATTATAACATTTATATTTTTTATTTTTCAACATATTAGGTAATATTTAATGCTATTATCCCCAATAATAATCCACAAATGTTACCAATTGCTGTCATTCTACCACTATATAACTTATTTGCTTCTGGTGTTAGCTCTCCCGAAACTACATAAATCATTGCTCCTGCTGCAAATGCTAAGCATAGCGCAATTATAGCTTGCGATATTGAACCTATTAGTCCACCAAAAAAGGCACCTACTCCTGTAGTTATTCCAGATAAAATTACGTAAAAAACTACTCGTATTGGGTTCATACCACCATTTTTCATTGGTACTGCCATAGAAATTCCTTCTGGTTGATACAAAAATAGGCAGTTCTGTTGGTAATATTCTTTGATTTTTTATACTTTTACTTTCATCATAACCTCTATCTACATTTTCTTTTGATAACCTTATATAAATTATTACCACCTTGTACATCGTTTTTTCTAGTTCTTCTCCTTTTTCATCAAAATACATATTAATTATAAATATTTCATTCATATTGTCTCCAAACCTTTTAAAGACTTATTCAATCTATAAAAATTTATTGTTCTGATTTCAATGAAAAAATTGTCTTATTTAGAGTTGCCAAATCACTAAATAAGACATATATATTAAGATTTACTATTCTAATCTTGTAGTATCAATTATAAATGTTTCTATACAATTACATCACTTCTTAATTTCCCATTAAGTTTTCCAGAATTAATCATTATTCCATCTCCTTCATAGGCACAATCCCCATCTAATAGGTATTCATTTACAAATACATTATTGTTGACTGTAAGGAAGTTCTTTAAATTTTCCTTTTTCACCCATATAGCTTTTTGTTTATTAAATTCATCTTCAGAAACCCTTTCTCTTTTTTTAGATTTTAATATTCCAAATATAACATTTAATGTAGCATATCTATTCACTCCTTTATATGCCGCATAAAAATGATTGTGTAATTCAAAAATACTTTTTCGATTGATTTTAATATCAATATAACCTGTTTCCTCTTTAACTTCTCTAATTGCTGCCTCTTCAGGAGTCTCTCCTTCTTCTATTCCTCCAAGTACAAATGATTTACAATTTCTCTTTAATGCATCAACACAAAGATAAGTATTGTCTTTTTCATTTTTTATAACAGCTATAACACTTATTCTAAATTTAGTTTCAGCATTTGGATTTAGACTTTCTTCGCCTGTACCTTTAAAATAAGGTGCCACGACTTGTTTATATGGCAAATTATATTTTTTTGCTAATTCAAAATGTTCCTGAATATGAGCTGGTACTAACATCAAAGAATTCTTTTCTAGTATATCATTATCTAGTACAATTATAGGTATTTTTTCATTTGTTAGTGGATGCTTTGCAAAAATTCCTTCCACCTTGCCCAAATCACTTGAAATATTTATGTATTCATTTTTTATTCCTATTGCAATTGCTGTAACACCATATATTAGTTCTTCGTTAGTTATTGTCGATGGAATTAGTTTTCCATTAGTCAATTCAATTTTGATTTCCTTCATTCTTTATTTTTCTCCTTATATCTAAGTTAAAGTATTAGTCAAAAAAATATGATCATTTTCAAATTTAATATCCTTTTTTTTATCTTCTATTTGATTATATATTTCCCAATAGGTACAATTGTATATAGTTTCTATACCTAATCTATTTATAATTTTATCAATTTCTTTTTCCGTTGAACATACTTCACAATAAATGCCAAATGGCAGTTCATCTAAATGAATCTCTACTCTCCCTTTTTTCCAAATTATCCTATATTTTTCCATTAAGTAATTCTTTGTTAATCCAATTTTTTTGAATAAATATTTTATTGAGTCGCAATTTTCTACTTCAAACGTTGTATTTTCTCTTTCAAAATACTTTTTTTGTTGTTTATTAGGAACTTTTTCCTTAATTGTTACTGTATCAGAAAATCCATTCTTAGTTCTAATAAATATACCGTTTTTTAATAACCTTTCATCTTCATAATCATATCTAGTGGTTTTCTCAAAAGCTCCTCCAATTAAAATGTATTTATTTTCTTTTATTTTTTCTAAAAATGCATCTACATCTTCAATTTTAAATTTAATTTGAATATCACTCTTTTTCAACTTTTCCTCCTAAAATTTTTATAATTTCTTTCTCTATATCAAATCCATCTGCCGTTTTTTTTATTACTTTATTAAGGACAATAATGTAATCACATATATTAGCCACACTATCGCTTTTAGGAAATACTCCCAAAATATTAATTTTGTTTGTAATATTTTTCAATATTTTTTTTGTGTATATCATTGTTTTTCCTGAATAAATACTATCAATAATCAAAACGAATTTATTTTTTAATTTTTCTAAATTGCTAAATTTATTTGATCCTTTAGTTTTATCCATATGAACTCTCCAAAATATAATTTTATTTTTATATTTATCCAAATCAAAGTAAGGTATTATCTTAAAACAGCCATTTAGAATAAAAATAATATAATCAAACTTTTTTAACTCTATTTGAGTAAAATCTATTTTGAAGCTTTTATATTTACACTTATAGTTATTCGCTTCATATTGTTCTATATAATTTTCCTGTAATTTTATATTTTCCTTTTGATGTGTTCTTGTTCTATATTGGGCAGTTTGGTAAATAAAGGAATGAATTTATTATATAATTTAATAAAACATTCATCTTTCAGTATATACTCAATTAAATATGTTTTAAATTTATAAATTCTATTATCACTTCCTTCTATTTTTACTGCATATTTTAAGATTGGTCCAATTGAAAGGTGAAAAGCAAAATCTTTAAAAAAGATTTTATGTGTTTCTATCACTTTTAAGAAATATTCATTCAATACTTTCTTTTTGTTTAATATTTGTATATATTTATAGAGAGCATGGTTAAATATCAAATTTTGATATTGTAATGATTTTTCTATATCCACAACATCTACTAAATTGAGTGTAGGAGGATTTAGTCTATACGTTTCATCTTTTAAATAGCAATTCCACCCAGCTTTTTCTAGTTCTTTAGCAATCTTTTTACTCTTCGTTAAAACAATTACTCCAGATCTTCCATACTTTGAGAATTGAATATTTTTTCAAAAATTTTATTTATCATTATAAACCTCATTAACTATGCTTGAACGACTACTCAATGAACAAAAAATAGGATGTTGATTATATTTAAGATATATTTTCACCAATTCATTTGTAAAATTTATTACATCTCTCATTTCTGGGGCTTTTAAGTTACTATATGGTGTATTTTCCTTTGGTTGGAAAACCGAATAGTCAGTAACTATTCCATTCTCTGCAAATTTATTACACTCATTTAATAGTTCACTAAAATCTTGTAATCCCAATACAAAATTGCTTCGTACATTTCCTTTTCCAAATATACTGACTGCTTCGTACAGTTTGTTTACAAATATCTCATAATTAATTTTCCCGGGACAGGTAGTAGTAAATAATTCTTTATTTGCTATTTCTAAATTATATTGAACTTGTTTTATTCCTAATTTTTTTAACGTTTTTAATGACTCTATTGAATCATGTGGACATACATTCACAATTGTGTCGAAATCTTGTAAGTTAAATTTCTTAGTTAAATTATCCACAAACTCAATCAAGAATCTCCAAACAGTTCTGCAACTTGTTAAATTTCCTGCCATAATAAAGAGATGTTTATGTTTTAGATTTGTATTTTTTAACAATTTATCTAATGCAAGATTTGTATTCTTAAAAAATTGGTCTTTCTGCGAGTTCCACCATTCATCCACACTGTCATATTTATATAGATTATTTAAAGTTGGTTTACATATCTTTTCAGAAACTTTTTTAGGATGTAAGTCACAAAATTTACATTGCTTGCCACAAATCCAATTATAGCATCCTTCAAATAATAATAAAGAAATCCTATCCATACCAATCACATCAACATAATCTCCCACCAAGGATTCATCATTTATCTTTTGCTGTAAAACATCATATTCTTTTATAAGACTAACATTTAATTTTAATTTTTCTTTATTGCTATAAATTTTTAATTTTTCTTCTTCCCATGTTAATTCTATTGAAGATCCTGGACTATATCGGCATTTCACTATTGATTCATCTTTAGTATCACTAAGTAGTATCTCTGATGGAATTATTTCATTTCTCGGTGAATAGTCATATACTTTTTTACCATCCGATATAGGCTTTTTAAAAATAATTTTGTGTTCAAGTTCGTTTCTAATTGTTTTATTGAGTAGCTTATGCTTGGTTGAGTTACATATAATTTTTCTGCAGCTTTCGAAAAACTACTACATTTTGCAACCATATAAAATGTTTTATATAAGTCCCAATTTTCTTCTAAGCTCATTATAAAATACCTCTCTATTCATTTTATCAATTTTTTCGAAATTGCATATTACTTTATCTTTACCATTAATAGTTACAATAAAGTCCCCAATAGGATTTATTAACAAATAATTTTCTTCAATTTCTTTTTCTTTACATTCAATAACTTGGCAATTCAATCTTTGCTTTTTTATTTCATTTATTAAGTTTTCAAATTCTGCATTTTCTACATCAAATTCGTTTTTATTCTTTACCGATTTTCCTCTTAACGAAATGAACTTAAATAATTTCCACCTTTGTATTTTATAGATGCTAACAACTTAGGCAATCTCATTTATATTATTAACATTCTGTTTTGTCACTACAGAATTTAGTTTCAATATAATATCTTTATTTTTTAGATATTCCATTAATTCTAATATATGCTTGCTATGTTCTATTCCTCTTCCCAGACAATCATTTACATTATCATCTAATGAATCTAGCGAAAGTGTAATATGATCTGTATATTCTTCAATTTCATCTATTATATTGGGATTTAATAATTTTCCATTTGTTATAATATTATTTTTTATATTATTATAATGAGCTTTTTTCATTAAATCAAACAGATGTGGATATAGAAGAGCCTCCCCTCCTGTCCACGTTATCTTATCTATTTTTAATTCAATTAATAAGTCTAAGATCCTATCATTTTGCTCATATGTGTTTTCCTTAGTGCACATTATTCTGTAACAAAAACGACAGTTTTCATTACATCTAGATGTAATATTCCAACAGACCGAATTTCTTTTCATATTACTCCTTTATATCTCTTTCAATGTTTTTGCTATCTGAAAATTTAAGCTCTCTAAATCTATATAAATCTATCCCATACCTCTTATATACATCAGCTGTATTACACGAAACTACTTCGTTGTTTTGTAAGCCTAATTTACCTACTGTTTTTTTTATTAATTCAAGTGAATCATTTTCAATCTCTATATATGTGGGAATCAAAGGCCAAGAATCAATATCAATCTCTACACCATCGCAGTCATATGTTGCTCTGTTTTTTTCTTGATAGTTTCTATATGCATATCCTAATTGCTCCAATATTGCATTAGCTTCCTCTATTGATGGAACCTCCATTTCTGTTTCCATAACACTTTGCATCATACTTTTTGTACCTTTCTGTATGTCCGGGTTTAGTATATGTTTTATTGTTATAGTTGTTCTTCCATTTGTTTGTCTTACTCTTACCCATTTATTAGGGTTTATGCCATATTTTTTTATTATTTCAATAATATCCCTACACGAAAATACTTCTAATAATTTCTTATCATCAATTCTATTTAATAAATCAGTAAAATATTTAGTTTTATACCTTTCCTGTAAATATTTCTGTTCATCATTTTCAGTTAAATTATCAACTTCTTGCAAAATTCCATGTAATTTATTTCTACAGATTTGAAAATCATATGGCTTATTAGCGTTTTCTAATTGTATTATACAGTCATAAAATCTAGCACATATAGATGGTAGGTCATATACATATATCTGTTGCATACTTTCTTCAATCTTTCTAGCCCCTAATTTTTGTAATATTATTTCTATTTCTTTTTTATTTACATTTAAGATCTTTATTTCTTTTTCTAACTTTCCCATATTTCCTCCATTCTATGTTTTCACCTGTATTGTATCAAATTTATATCAAAAAGTCAATTTATGTAAATACTGTGACCTCCTTATTTTCATCTTCCAATCTTACCTCAATATCAACTTGTTCGCGATCCGTTGTGTACATTATAAATTTAATTTATTATCCTTATTAAAAATTAACCTTTTATTTAAGACTAATCTAATATTTGACATTAAATTAGCCTTATGTTTTTTCTTTTAAGTTATTTAATTGTTTAAAATTGAAATATAAATCTACATGTTTATCTTGATGTATCTCAATTCTATTAATAATTACTTTCATAAATTCTGGTGTTAGTTCTTTTAACTCTAGAAATTCTTGTACAACATTTTTTATCTTCTCAGTATTATCTTGTTTTGATTCTTCTTTTTGCTGTTTAATCTCTAGGTATTTGTTTTCTTTTTCCCCTATTTCATTCTTAAATTTCTTCAAAAATCTTTCATACATTTCTTCACTTATTTTATTGTTTAATTTGTCTACATACATTTGGTCAATATTATTATTTATCAATTTTATCTCGTTTCTTAGTTTTTTAAGTATTTTTCCATAATCATATTTTGTCATTCCATTTTTTACTTCTAATTCTACTTTTTCACTATCTATTTTTTGAAATAAATTTTTTATACAGTTAATTATAGTCTCTTCTAAATTAGAATAGCTAAAACCATGTGATGTGCAAAGTTTTAACTTTGAATTTCTGCGATAATTATTACATACCATATAATAATTGCCATTCTTTTTTCCTCTTACTCCTATTTTATGTTTGCATTCATAACAAAAAAGTAAACCATCTAGCAAAAAGGTATTTTTCTTTTCATTTCTATTGTAGTTTTGAACTATTACAATTTTTTGCACAGTATCAAATATTTTTTTATCTATTATTGCATCATGTGTATTTTCTACAGCTATCCATTTTTCTTCTGGATTTGGTCTAATTTTTCTATTTTTATAACTTATTCTACTTCTTTTATTTTGCACTGTTGTGCCTATATAAACCTTATTTTTTAATATATTTTTTACTGTTTTATTTTCCCAAAATGAATCTTTATTATATCTTGATTTATTTGCTGTTGGAATATTGCTATTGTTTAAGTAATCTCTTATTGCCCCAACTTGGTTCCCATTAGCTGCCATATTAAAGATGGTTCTTACTATTTTTGCCTCTGGTTCATAAATTATTAACTTATTTTTGTCAGTTGAATCTTTTATGTATCCAAGTGGCGTTTTTCCTCCTACCCATTTCCCCTGTTTTTGCATTGTGTGAAGTGCTGTTCTAATTTTTTTTGATAAGTCTTTTGAATACATATCATTTAATATTGATTTAAAAGGTGCAATATCATTATTTCCATTTGATGTTTCAAAAGTATCTATACCATCAGTTAGAGAAACATATCTAACATTGTTTTCAGGAAACCATTTTTCGATATATTCTCCTGTTTCTATGTAATCACGGCCTAAACGGGACAAGTCTTTTGTTACAACCATATTAACTTTTCCTAAATTGATATCTTTAATCATTCGCTGAAAGGCTGGTCTATTAAAGTTTGTTCCTGTAAAACCTTGATCTATATATGTATCTATTAATTGGTACTTCCATCCTAATTTTTGCACATATTCTGTTAGTAACATTCTTTGATTTTTTATACTTTCACTTTCGTCATAGCCTCTATCTACGTCTTCTTTTGATAGCCTTATATAAATTGCTACCTTGTATATTGTTTTTTCTATTTGTTCAAGCATCTTTTCTCCCTTATATGCTGTTAATAACAAAAGCGGACATCAAAACATTGGCACTTATTAGAACATTTTAAAGTCCGCGTATTTGTATCTAATTTCTATTATATTTTATTTAGAACAAATTTTTAATGCAAAAGTATTTTTTTTTAAGGTATTAATTATTAAATATTTTATTAATCTTTCTAACTCTTCACCCTTTTCGTCGAAGTACATATTAATTTTGAAAGTTTCACTCATATTAATTCACTCTCCCTATACTATATATACATCCGTTTTCTTACAAAAATTCTTCCTTATATTAAAATTTATTTTTGATTTTCTAAATATGTCCACATCTGTTCATAAATAGTTTAAGGGTAGGTATACCATATCTTTCGATATCGCATACCTACCCTTGTTAGTAAAATATATCATCCATTTTGTTCAAAACATTGGTATTGCTGACTTTTATAATTATAAAAAATGTCCAATTCTGGAGTTTGTTTTGTTCGAAAATTTGGACATTTTTAGCTTATACGTAATTTCATAAAAAGTAATGAAATATTTTGTTTTTATGTAATATTCTTACAAAAATTTTTTATTTTAAAATTTAGAGCGAATTACAAAATTCACATTTTAAAATTTAGTTTTAGCAACAATAATTGTAATTTATCTTACTCTTTTTCCCAAATTAGTGTCTTATTTTTATAATTTAATAGTTCACTATCATTCAATGTCATATTTTTATTAGAGAGATTATCTATATAATAAATATGTTTTATACTTTCATAATTATCTCCATTTGGTATATATCCTCTTAATCCTTCAGATTGAAAGTCAACTACCATGTTATTTCCTACCCTTAACAAATTATTTGATTTGTCATTATCCTTAAAAATTTTCGTTGCAAGCGTTTGAGTAACATTTACATATAAATCATAAGAATTTTCATCAATTTTAACTAATATTGCATTAGCATTTTTATAATTTTCCAAGCCTATTTTTATATCTATTCCCTTATCTATTGGAATATTTACTTCTACTAGGCTATTACTGTATTTTACTGGAATCTCCAATTTAAACATTATTAAGTATGTAATAATTATTAATACTAAAATTCCACATACAATTAAGTAATTTTTTAAGTATTTAATTTTACTCTTTTTTATTTCTTGATTAGCATATTCAATGGTGTCTTTTACTACCTTTTCAGCTTCACCTTTATTCATCTTCACTACCTCCTATTAATAAATCATATAAGCTTATATTTAAAATTTCTGCAAGCGGAATTAATATAGATATATCAGGAAAAGATAATCCTCGTTCCCATTTACTTACTGCTTTATCAGTAATATGTAGTTTTTTAGCTAATTCATTTTGAGTCATATTCATAGATTTTCTTTTTTTGGCAATAAATTTGCCTGTCTTTCCTGCATCCATAACTTTCCCCCTTACAATTCAGATTTTACTACTTAAATTTAAAGAAGTAAACCGACTATCAGTTTACTTCTAATAAAAGTTATAATCTGCTCGACAACTTACTATTTGTCTTCTCCATATTTTTTATTAATTGCTGTACTCTATCTTTAAACATTTCATTTTTTGTCAACTCAATTAAAATGTCATTATTTTACAGTATCTTTTAAAAAAAGTCTTATATTCCTTATCTTCATATATCTTTTTTATATGTTGATTAATTGCAGATGTTGATACACCATATAATACTGATAACATTTTTTGAGTTAACCAAATATTTTCATCTTCATATCTAAGTTCTACTCCATTTTCTCCAGCAGCTGCTACATATGTTAAATACTCAGCAGCACTTGAACGAGTTAATTTATCTGCTTTTTTCTATTATCATATTTCATTTATTATTCTTCCTCAACAACTTAATATTATATTTATCGATTTTATCTCGTTTTTTAGCTTTTGAATATCTGTATTATAGTCATTCAATAAATTTTTATTATATATAAAATTATTTAATATTTTATCATAATATTTAAAGCTTTTTCATAAACTTACAAAATTTATTTTTCTCAATTTTATATCAACATTTGTTTTTGTCAATACTTAAAAATAAATTTCAAAGTTTTTTTCAAACTCTGAAATTTAAGTATTTATATTAAATTCAAATTGCCTTATCACGCATACTGTCTACTTTGGAATATTCCTTCTGGGATATCATGTAAGCATATTGCTATTGCAAGTGATAGTCCTAGTTTTATTGATGCTTCAAATCCCGAGCCAATCGCTAACCCTTCCGGGAAGTTATGCAATGCTAATCCTATACTTACTATTATTCCTGTTTTTAGCAATGTATTTTTATTGTCTTTAAATTTAATTTTATTATTAAATTTTTTATCTACTAATATATCACATACTATCATTGTAACTATTCCAAACATTATTCCTATAAATATGTTTACTATGCCAGTTAAATTAAATGCCTCTGGTATTAAGTCAAAACATACTATAGAAATCATAAGTCCGGATGCAAATGCTAAAACAAAACTTAAAAATTTCTTTGATGTATTTTTAAAGGTGACTCCTATTATTCCCCCTATTGTAGTTCCAAATGTGCCAAAGAAAAGTCCTATTAATGTTGTTTTTAGCAGATTGTTCATTTATAATCTCCCTTCTAAAGGCATTAAATAGATATTATTCTACTTTAACCTTTTACAAATTATTTTATTACTAATATATTGAAGAAAAATTATAAAAATTACATATAATATTTTTATTTAGTATATGGTAATGTTTCATATCCTTCCCAGTTTGCTAAATGTCTTGATAAAATCATACCATCTCTATTGTTTACTTTTCCATTACCATCTACATCTGCATTTAAAGTTCCTTGTTCTGTTAATTCGTATTCTGGCCAACTAGCCAAATGTCTTAGCAGATATGTTTCATCTTCTTCGTTAACTATTCCATCACAGTTTACATCTCCATATAATCTTGTTTCTGTGTATGGTAATACTTCATATCCTTCCCAATTTGCCAAATGCCTTGTTAAAATTAGACGGTCTCTATTGTTTACTTTGCCATTACAATCTACGTCTGCATTTAAAGCTCCTTGCTCTGTTAATTCGTATTCTGGCCAATTTGCTAAATGTCTTGTTAAATATTCTACATCTGCATTATCAACTACTCCATCACAATTTACGTCCCCATATAGTACTGAAGTTGATGGTTTTACTGGTAATGTTTCATATCCTGCCATTCCTTCTATATGTCTTAATATTATTAATGCATCAGCATCATCTATTTTTTTATCTTCATTAACATCTGCATTTACTCTTCCTTGTGGCGCTAGTGGATATCCTTCCATTCCTAGTAAACTTTTTTGTAGATATTCTACATCTGCTTTATCAACTATTTTGTCACAGTTTACATCTCCATATAATACTGATAATATTGGTTTAAATGGTAATGTTTCATATCCTGGCCAATTTGCTAAATGTCTTGCTAATATCATACCATCTCTATTGTTTACTTTGCCATCATTATCTAAGTCTGCATTTATCCATCCTTGCTCTGTTAATTCGTATCCTGGCCAATTTGCCAAATGTCTTAGTAGATATGTTTCATCTTCTTCGTTAACCATTCCATCACAGTTTACATCTCCATAAAGCAATGAATCTAAATTTCCTTCTGGTATTTCTGCTTTTTGTATTTGGATTGGTTGTCCTATAGATACTAATTCAAACTCCTTTGTTCCATTACTTTCTTTTAATTTTATTACTGCTGTATTTTGGTATATATCTATTTTACTAGTATCTTGTATATCAAATAATGAATTAACTAAAAAGCAATATGTGTATGTTGTTGTATAAATCCCATTACTATATGATATATTAGGAATGTCTATGCAATTTACGCTATTATATTTCTTTCCTGCTTTTGGTAATTCAGTTATGCTTTCTAAGAATTTTTTCAACTCTATTTCAGAAATTTTTTCCAAATATTCTCCCATTCCAACTACATTTATTTCTTTATCTTCTAGATTTATATATAGTGTTGTTAGCAATTCACCATTAGGTTTATATATTTCAAAGTCTAATATTGTATCTTGTTGTGAATAATTTTTTATAATTAATTCGTCTTCAAAAATAGATTCTTTTGAATTACTATCTTCTTTACTATTTTGGTCGCATAAAATATTTTTCTTTAAATTATATATTTTATAGTTTAATGGTAATTCTCCTTCTTTTTCAACATCGTTTCTTCTTACTGACACAAATAATTTTGCATCATTGTCCTTAATTTGCATTTTAGATATCAATATGCTAATGTTGTCTGTTATCTGTATAGGTTGATAAGATATTGTTATATCTCTGTCAGATAATATTTTATCTTTCTTATCTGTCTCTGTAGATTGTGTAATCCAATCTTTTATCATGAAAAATACGTTATCGTATCCCTTTGTTGTTGCATATATGTTTCCTCCTCCAAGTGCTAATACAGCACACGCTGCAACTGATAATATAATTTTTAGCGCTTTTCCTTTTTTCTTTGGTTTTTGTTGTTTTTCTTCGTTTATAGTTTCATTAATATTTTCTTCCATTTTTTCTCCTCCTATTATTTTTAGTTGATTTTCAAATAGTTCATCAATTTTATGTGGTATTTTTCCATCCTTAATATTAGATTTTATATATAAATCTTTCTCTTTATCACTAACCATTTACTTCCCTCCTTTCTCGTACTAACATTTCATATAACTTTTCTCTTGCTACTGCTAACCTTGATTTTACAGTTCCTTCTGGTATATCCAGTGTTTGTGCAATTTCTTTAATTGATAAATCATCATAATAGTACAATGTAGCAGTGAGCCTTAGCTCTGGTTTTATTTGTTCTAGAAGCTGAACAAATGAATCTTCACAATCATAAACATCCTCTTTTGTTTCTTCATAACTTTCTGCCATTTTTGATGTTATATCTATTACTTTTTTGTTTTTATTTATTAAATCATAACAGCAGTTAATTATTATTCTTCTGCTCCAGGAATTAAATGCTTCTTTACTTTCTAATTTACCTATGTTTTGGTACATTCGTATTAGTGCATTTTGTAGAGCATCATAAGCATCATCTTCATTTTTTAGTATTATCATAGTTGTTTTGTACATTACCTCTTTATTTTGCATTATCACTCTGCTGAATGCTTCTTTATCTCCTTTTATGGCTCTTTCTATATCTACCATTTTTCTTCCTCCTATTAATAAGACTTTTGCCTTTGTGTTTTAGTTCATTTTTTTTATTATATATCTTTTATCTTATTAATTGCAATCTAATTATCTTTTTTAGAAAAAAAACCTAATAGCTTAAATAGCCATTAGGTTTCTGTTGTATAATTATTTTATTTATTCAATTTTTTGTTTATCTCTGTTGTATTTTTACATATTACAAGTTTGACTAGTAATAGTTCATATATAACTCTGGTTAATACATTGCCTATAACTAATGTTAATAAAAATGCTAAAAAACTTATTGATATTAATCCAAATGATGACAATGTAACAAATAAAGCAACTATAATATACAGTATTTTTAATACGTTTTCTATCATCATTTTTTTAAATGTAAGAAAATCATACAACCATCCTAGAAATCCTGTAAATTTTCCTTCATTTTTTTTGCTCAAAAATGTAAAATATAATACTATTCCTCCAATTATTGCAAGTATTACCGATACAATTGTCCATATACCACTAGCTACAAACTTTGGTGAAGAATCTAATATTGTTGAACTCACACCGTAACTATTATACATTTCAAACTCCCCCTTTCTTTTTTCTTACATATTACAACAAAAAATTCCATTTTTCAATCTTTTTTTATATTTCTTTAAAATGGATGATTAAAATTGTTTATTTAAACATTAAGTTTAACTAGCAATCATTTGTACTTTTTAATTTTTCTGCTCTATCTGCGGCAATTAGATTATCTATCATTTCATCTAGGTTTCCATTCAAAAAGTCCTCTATTTGATAAATAGACATTCCTATTCTATGGTCTGTTATACGTCCTTGTGGATAGTTGTATGTTCTTATCTTTTCACTTCTATCTCCACTACCTACTTGTGTTTTTCTTTCATTTGCTAACTTAGCGTCTCTTTCTTGTTTTTCTTTTTCATATAAACGTGATCTCAACATTCTCATGGCATATTCTCTATTTTGAACTTGTGATCTTTCTGTTTGACATTCTGCAACCATTCCTGTTGGTATGTGTATTAATCTAACTGCTGATGAAGTTTTATTTACGTGTTGCCCTCCTGCACCAGATGATCTAAATACTTCCATTTTTATATCTGCTGGGTTAAGTTCTATATCCACATCTTCAACTTCTGGTAATACTGCAACTGTAGCTGTAGAAGTGTGTATTCTACCACTTGCTTCTGTGTCTGGAACTCTTTGTACTCTATGAACTCCACTTTCAAACTTTAATCTACTATATGCTCCTCTTCCAGAAATCATAAATGATATTTCTTTATATCCTCCCAACTCTGTTTCATTTTCATTTAATACTTCTAATTTCCAGTGTTTTCTTTCTGCATACATTGAGTACATTCTATATAAAGTTCCTGCAAATAGTGCTGCCTCGTCCCCTCCGGCTCCTCCTCTTATTTCACATATTACGTTTTTATCATCATCTGGATCCTTTGGGATTAGCAGTATTTTAAGTTCTTCCTCTATCTTTGGTAGTTTTTCTTTCGCTTCTAGCATTTCTGTTTCTGCCAATTCTTTCAATTCTGGGTCATTCATCATTTCTTTTGCTTCTTCTAAGTTTTTTTCTACTTTTTTGTATTCTCTGTATTTTTCAACGATTGGCTCTAATTCCGAATGCTCTTTCATCATTACTTTCCACTCATTTTGTCTGCTTATAACTTCTGGGTCGCTTATTTTTTCTGTTAAGTCAATATATTTTTTTTCTACGTCTTCTAATTTTTGAAACATTTTTTCCTCTCCTTAATAAAATTTGACTTATTTATTATACAACATATTTATAGCTTTTTCAATGCCTCTGCAACTTTAAAGTTCTACACTATTGTATATACAATTTAATTTATCTAGTATGTTCTTTTCTCTATTTGTACATGTAAATATAATTAATTGATGTTGTTTATATTTTTGAGTTAAATATTTAAGTATATTTTCTAATCTTTCATCATCAAAGTATGCAAATGCTTCATCTAAAATTATAGGCATTTTTTCTTTAGAAATTTCTTCTATCATAGATATTCTTAGAGATAGGTATAATTGATCTATTGTGCCAATGCTCAATCTTTCTGCAGGTATATATTCTCCATTTTGAATCTCTACAATTAATCCGTTTTCATCATTAACATTAATATTTGTGTATTTTCCATTAGTTATATTCTTTATATTTTCTGATAAATTAAATGTAAATTTAGGTGTAATATTTTTTTTCATTTTTTCATATGCTTTTTCTAAAAAGTCTTTTGCTAAATTAATTTCATAGTTTTTCTGTTCAATCTCTTTTAACTGCTCATGTATTGTTGCAAACTCTTCTTCTAATTTTATTAAGTCTTCAAGTTTATTTACTATACTTTTTTCCTCTACTTCTAATGTGTTTAATTTTATTTTTTCTTCATTTATTCTGCTTGTTATTTCTTCTAAATCATTTTTACTATTTTCTATGTCGTATAACTCAATATTATATTTATTTTTTATTTCTTCTTTTTCTTTTTCTAAATTATCTTTTTCTCTTTTTATATCTTGTTCTATATCATTTTTCTGCTTTTGTAAAAAGTCAATTTTTGTATTTAACAAATCAATTTTATTTTTTTGTAAATCCTTATTTCTTTTAATTTTGTTTATTTTTATTATATATTCTAATACTAATGTACATGTTAATACTGTTAAAATAATATATGTAATATATTTGTTTTTTAACACTATTATACTAATAGCCATTAAAACAGTCATTATTGCATTTATTATCCAATACCATTCATTTTTATTTTTCTTGTTTCTTGATATATTTGTTATTTCTTCTTTTTCTCTCTTCAAATTTTCTATTTCATCTTGCTTTTCTTCTTTAATTTTATTTTTATAATTAACCTTTTCACTTTCTATTCTTATTTTTTCACTTAATTCACTTATTTTTTTTATTAGCTCTCTTCTTTGCTCTTGTCCTTGTATTTTGTTCTCTAAATCTTTTTTCTTTTGTTCTATTGTTATTTTTTCTTGTTTGTACAAATTTAACTTTTCTAACATCTCTGATATATATTTAATTTTACTTTTTAGTATATTTATTGGCTTACCTTGCGTTCTTTCTGTCCCAACTTCTTCTAATTGTTTTTTATTTAATTTTTCTTTTGCTTTATTATAAGATAAATTTGAATCTCCTGTTCCCGCTATGTTAGCTATTTTTTGTACCAATACATTTTGTTGTTGTTCATTTAATTTGACTTCTTGTTGACCTGACATTATTGTTGATGTAAACATATTCTCGTCTAAACCCACCTGCTCTAAAAAAAACTGTGAACCTTCTTTTTTATCCATATTAAATTGTTTTGTTATATCTTCTAGATTATCATTATATATTTTAGCATTTTTTTTATTAAAGTCTCTAAAAATTTCATATTTGCTTCCATCATCCAAAATGTACTTAATTTTCCCAGAAAATTCTTCTCCACTCCATGGTTTATATTTGTCAAAATCTGATATTTGTTTACCATTTTTATTCTTTGATATTCCATAAAATGCTGTTTTTATATATGTTAATAGGGTAGACTTACCACTTTCGTTTTTTCCATATATAATGTTCACATTTTTATCTAAATTAATTTCTTTATTTTTTAATGTTCCAAAAGAATTTATTTTAATATTTTCTATTTTCAAAATTTGTTCTCCTCTATTTTTCTAATATATCTAATCCTATTTCTAATACATTTTCTAACGTATTCTTATCTATATTGCTGTTTTCCATTTCATTTAAAATTTCTTTTACAAATAATCCTTTTAAATTATTTTGTCTAGCTACTGCTGATATGTCTATATCTGGTTTTGTATTGTCTTTAATTTTTACTATTCTGTCATCAATATTTAACTTATATAAATTATAAATATTAATTTCGAATTTTCTTTTTCCTATTAAAATTACTTTATATAAAATATTTTCTTCTAATTGCAAACTGTTCAATTTTTCTACTAATTCTTCTTTATCATTTATATTTGTTACTTCTACATTAATTTCTTTTAATTCTTTATTATCTACAGGAATAAACTTTAGATTAATTTTATCTTTTTCCAATTCTCCCACTATCATTCCATGTTGTCCTAATTCGTCAAATCCTAATGATATTGTAGAGCCTGGATAAACTATTCTTTGATTTTCTTCTGTATTATAGTTCAATTTGTGTATATGCCCCAGTGCAATATAGTCAAAACCCAATTCTTTTAACATAGACTTTTTCATTGGATTGTATTCTACATTTTCTAATGATCCATCTACGGTTCCGTGTACTACCAAGATGTTCAATTTGTCTTTATTATTTATTTTTATTTCATTTACTTTTAAATCTTTACAATAGAAGTCTGTAAATGCAATACCATATATATCAGCATCTGAAGTTTCATACACTTTTTGGTTTTGAGAAAATATTATTACATTTTCTGCCCATTGAAATGTTTTATAATAAGAATTATTTATATAAGGGTCATGATTGCCTGGTGAAATGAATACTTTCGTGTTAGGAATTTGTTTAAATAAGTCATTTATGTATTCAATTGTTGATTCTCTTATTTGTTCGTTTTCGTATAAATCACCTGCCACAAATAAAAACTTAATATTATTTCCTTTTATATAATTTATTATTTTTTTTAGTGCATCTCTTTGCTCTATTCTGCGTATTTCTCCCCAATTGGTTCTACTATTTAAAACTACAAATGGCGCATCAAAATGCATATCTGCTATATGTACAAATTTCATATTGCCTCCTTTATACAGAACAATTGTACTCCATATTTATTATATTGTCAATAGAAAAAAGCATTCGTTTTGAATGCTTTTCATTTATGAATTTTTATTTGATGTATCTGAGCCTTCGGTTCCAAACAGTTCGTCAAACTTTGCTTCTAATTCCTTTTGTATATCATACGAAAAGTCGTCAGAATCTGGTAGGATTGGAGCATCTGGTATACTATTTGTTTTATTTTTAGGTTTTTCATTGCTTTCCTGTTTATTATCATCATCATTAAATAAATCATCTAATGAATCTACTTTTAAATCCTTTGGTTGCTCTTTTTCCTCTTCAAAATATGGGTTGTTTGGATTAAATTTTCTCCATTCTCCTCTGTTTCCAACGTCAAACTCCAAGTGATTTAATTTATATTCATTTAACTGCTTTATCATTGGTGTTTCAAAATAATAATATTTTTTTGCTTTTATTGGCTTTAAGCCTTTTTCGTATATGATACATAAATCATTATCCATTCTTCTCAACTCATCTGGTGTCATCAAAGCTCTTGCCATTATTTGGTCTGATGTACTATATCCCTGTCTAGCCATTTGTTTATCTTTATTTACAGAAATATTATCTCTTGTTATTGTTTTTTCTCCTAATGCTTTTGAAAAATATTCTACCGTTTTAAAAGAGTTACTTCCTAAGAATACGTGTGTATCACAGTTTCCCATAATAGTTTCGTGGGATTTTTCGTATACGGCTTCCAATTGGTCTAAGTTTTGCAATATAACACTAAATGATATTCCTCTACTTCTACTTGTTGATATTTTTTTATCAAAGTCTGGTATTTGTCCTATATTAGCGAACTCATCCAAAATAAAGAATGCTGGTACTTTTAGTCTTCCTCCACTTTTATCTGCAAAATCATATAATTGTTGTATCATTTGTGAGAAGAATATTGTAAGCAAGAAGTCATATGCCTTATGTGTATCTGAAGATATTACATACACTGCTGTTTTTCTGCTTCCTATTGTTTCAAAATCTATTGTATCTGTAGATGTTACCTCTGCAATTTCCTTTGAATCGAATTTACCAAGTTTCGACTGTAAAGAACTTAATATTGAACCATATGTTTTTTCCGGTGCTATTTCTATAGATTTATAATACATTCTTGCAGGGTGATCATATGGCAACTGGTTAATTAAGTCTGTAAGTAAGTTGCTTCCCCCATTTGCATTAGCCGCCCTTACAAGCTCTGAACAACTGGCTAGGTTTTGCTCTTCTTCCGGTCTTACCGCCATAAGGTAGTAAATAAGCGCTTTTAAAAGCATTTCTGCCATATCGTCCCAATATGGATCCGCCTTGCTTCCTTCTCCTTGTTGTCCTTTTACTATTGTATTTGCTATAACGTCTACATCTATTTCACTTGCTATGTGCATTAATGGATTATATCCGTCGCTATTAGCTGGATTAACTAAATTTAATACTTTTATGTCATATCCATTCTTTTTTAAGTATCCTGCTGTTTTATCGTATAATTCGCCTTTTGGATCTGTAAATATATATGATCCAAGCATTTGGTATGCATTTGGTATAGAGTATGATGCTGATTTACCAGAACCAGAACCGTCCAACTACCAATACGTTAACATTTCCTCTTTTATCTACTGGCAAGTAATTATTTTGGGCTAATATAATTCCTTTATTTTTACTTAAAATACTATATTGTTCTCCGCCCTCACTCCAATCACTTGAGCCATGCTCTATATCTGTATACTCATGTTTTGGTCTTGCCTTAAGTATTCCTATTACAGTAATTGCCAAGTATATTACGGAAAATATTTTTAAGGTTGACCAAAAATATTTTGCATATCCTTCTGAAAAAATCTTAAATAATGTTGTAAAGCTTGTCATTGCAGGTCCTAGTTGTTCTAAAAATATACTTAAGTCAAACTTTCCATTTGCCATTGACTTTCCCAATGTGTATGAAAATGGAGAAACTAGTATTACAGTTACAATTACCCATAATACTAGTGCTATAATTATGCTTGTTTTGCTTTTCTTTAATGCAGTATTTAATTTATATCCCATATTAAATCACCTTTTCTTTAGTTTTATCTTCTATTTTTCTTTTACTTCCTCATTCGCTTTCTCTATTATTCCATCTTTAAAAACTCCGTCGTATGCAGGTATGCAAGTAACATCTTCCCCTATTTGCATTGTTCCTCTAGCAATTGTCTTCATTGCTTTTTTTTCAAATTCGCCAGTAATAACTCTAACTTGTACATTTGTACTCATTATAATACCTCCTATATATCATCACTATTGTCTTCTTTTATCTCAAATGCAAAATATGACTTATATGGTTTTAATTTGCATTTGCCTCTTACCTCATTTGTTTCTTTATCAAAATATAGTACTGGTTTGACTTCCTCTGTTGTTTCTGGGTCAATTATTGATATAGGTCTTTTTAAATTTGGCGTATATCTAAATTCTCTATATTCCATTTCTTTTTCCGAATATAAAGTATTTAACTTTATAGGTAATGGTTTTTTAGATATGCTTAATTTGCCATTCTCTAAAATTCCCATATTTACTATAACTTTTTCTTTTCCAAATGATAAAATAACTAATTTTTCAGATTCACCTGGTTCTTCTACAAAGAAAGTTTTTTTCTTTAAATCGCCCTTAAGCTCTTCTGTAACAAATAATCTTTCAACTGTATATTTAGGAGCATTTTCGGAAATCTCTTTTTCTGTTTGATTAACTTTATATATTACTGTGTTTACTCCTTTTGGATCAGTGATACTAAAATATTTACCTTTTATTGCATCCATTTTTCTTCCTTTCCTATAATCCATTAATAGGTTTGTTCTTTCGTTTTTAACTCATTTATTATTATAGCATCTTTTTTGTATTATGTCAATATATTTATGCCTCCCTTGGATTATATCTTGATATCTTATTAAATTCTTCAAATAATTTTTTTTCTTCTTCATTTAAATTTTTTGGAACCATTATTTTAACTTCTGCTACTAAATCCCCTCTTCCGCCTTTTCCATCTTTGTAACCCTTGTTTGGAATTCTAACTTTTTCTCCACTTTCTGTTCCTTGTGGAATACATAACGAAACTGTTTCGTCTATAGAATTTATGCTTACTTTTGTTCCAAGTGCTGCCTCCCAAGGCGTAATTTTTAAGTCTGTATATAGATCCAATCCATTTAGTCTGTATTTTTTCCCATTTTGTATATTTATTTTAATAAATAAATCTCCATTCTTTCCACCGTTAACGCCTTCTTTACCTTGTCCAAGCAATCTTACCTTTTCATTATTTCTTATTCCTTCTGGAATGGTAATTGCAAAAGTTTTCATCTTGCCATCTATTGTTCTAAGAGATATCTTTTTCTCTGTTCCAAAAAAAGCCTCTTCTATATTAACATCTACTTCTGTTTCTATGTTCTCACCTTTTACAGGGATTTTTTTTGTGACTTTTCCATTTTCTAAATTATTCTCTCCAAAAAACATACTAAAAAAATCTCCAATTGTTGAACTTTTGTTTGAACTATTGGCTGTTTCCTCTTTTTTGTTTTTACCTATACGTGAATTCCACATTCTATCATATTTTCTTCTTGAAGCCATATCAGATAAAGTTTTATATGCTTCATTTATATCCTTAAATCTTTCTTCTGAAAATCTATTATTTGAGTTTATGTCTGGGTGATATTTTTTCGCCTGCTCTCTATATGCCAGTTTTATTTCTTCATTAGTTGCTTTGGATGTATCTAATCCAAGTATTTTATAATAGTCTTTAAAAATCATATTATGCCTCCCAAAACAATTATGACATAATTATAGCATATAGTCACTACAAAATAAATAGTTTTGCAAAAAAAATAAAAGGCAAAAGTGCCAGTTAGGAAGCATCTTCCCATACTGTCACTTCTCCTTTTTTTAGACTTTTTTGCACATCTATTACTCTTTGATTTTCTGAACCTCGCCATTCTAGTTTGGGATTGTGTAATTCATCTGCATATTGCCCATCTACTAGTACATCTATATAGTGCATTACTTCTTTATCTTTCAAATCCTTGTCAAATTTAAAACCTGTCCATGCCCATAAATTTTTATTTGGAAATTTTTCTTTAAATGTTTTTGCAAGTTTAGTTGTACCTTCTATATTTTTAGGATGCATTGGTTCTCCGCCCAAAATAGACAATCCCTCTATGTGATCATTATTGCAAAGTTCCATTACCCTATTTATTGTTTCATCTGTAAATTCTTTGCCTCCGTTAAAGTCATGTGTCTCTGGATTAAAGCAGTTTTTACAGTTAAAAGCACATCCCTGCATAAATATGGATACTCTTACTCCTGGGCCATCTGCTATATCCATTTTTCTAATTTTGTTGTATTTCATATTTTATCTCTTCCCTTCATTATGTCATAAATTTAATTATAAATTTTTCTTTACTCGTCATCTTTATTATCTATATGTAATACTCTTTCTTTGATTTCCTGTGTTCTACCTTTATTCCAAAATTGACTTCCTATATATCCACAAGTTCTTCTTGCAACATTTAAAGTATTATGATCTTTATTTCCGCAGTTCGGACAATACCATTCCAAATTATCATTTATCAAAATCTCTCCATCAAATCCACATTTTTGGCAATAGTCTGATTTTGTATTTAGTTCTGCGTACATAATATTATCATATATAAATTGAATTACTTGTAATACAACTTCTAAGTTGTTTTGTAGATTTGGCGTTTCTATATATGATATAGCTCCTCCAGGACTCAATTTTTGGAATTTGCTTTCTAATTTTAGCTTAGAAAATGCATCTATATCTTCAAATACTGGTACATGGTAAGAATTTGTAATATAGTTTCTGTCTGTAATTCCTTCTACTACTCCAAATCTCTTTTTTAGACATTTCGCAAATTTATATGTTGTAGATTCTATTGGTGTTCCATATACACTGTAATCTATTTGTTCTGCTTCTTTCCACTGTTTACATTTGTCATTTAGTTTTTGCATTACCTTTAATGCAAACTCTTCTCCAACTCCACCATCTGTATGACTGTTACCTGTCATGTATTTTACACATTCATATAACCCTGCATATCCTAGTGATATTGTTGAATAACCATTATGTAATAGTTTGTCTATGCTTTCACCTTTTTTTAGTCTTGCTAATGCTCCATGTTGCCATAAAATTGGTGCTACATCACTTGTTACTTTGCTTAATCTTTCATGCCTAATTCTTAAAGCCTTATGGCATAGCTCTAATCTTTCTTCATATATTTTCCAGAATTTATCTTCATCTTGGTTTGAAGATAATGCTACATCTACCAAGTTTATTGTTACAACTCCTTGATTAAATCTTCCATAATACTTTGGTTTATTTGTTTCTGGATCTACATATGGGGTTAAGAATGAACGGCAACCCATACATGGATAACAATTTCCATTTCCGTTTTTATCTATTTTATATTCTTTCATTTTCTTTTCTGAAATATAATCTGGTACTAATCTTTTTGCAGTACATTTCGCTGCTAACTCTGTTAAATACCAATACTTACTTCCCTTACGGATGTTGTCTTCTTCTAATATATACAATAATTTTGGAAATGCAGGTGTTATATAAACTCCTTTTTCATTTTTGAAACCTTCTATTCTTTGTTTTAAGAATTCTTCTATAATCATTGCCAATTCTTTTTTGTATTCGTCTGTTTCTCCTAAATACATGCAAACTGATAAGAATGGCGCTTGTCCATTTGTATTTGTCATTGAGTTTACCTGATAATTAAATGTTTGAACTCCATCTTCAATTTCTTTCTTTATGTCTTGCTTTGCATATTCTTCACATTGTTTCTCTGATAATCCTCTTTGTTTATATTTTTTATAATATCTGTCATAACTGCTTCTTACAAATGGTGCCAAATGTGTTAGGGAAACTGTTGCTCCACCATATGTAGATGATGTAACTCCTAAAATTATTTGTGTAGCTATAGTCATTGCAGTCAAAAATCTATGTGGTTTTTCTATCATAACTCCATTCATTATTGTTCCATTTTGTAGCATGTCCTCTAAATTAATTAATTCACAATTTGTTAAAGCATTTTGCGCAAAATAATCTGCATCATGAAAATGAATAATTCCCTCATCATGTGCTTTTACTACATCTTCCGGTAATAAAAATCTTCTTGTTATATCTGTACTTGTTATTCCCGCTAAGTAATCTCTTTGAGTTGTTACAACTTGTGCATTTTTGTTTGAATTCTCGTTATTCCAGTACTCGTTTTCTCCTTCTATTAGTTCTTTTATTGACTGATCTGTTGTGTTTGATTTTCTTACTAATGCTCTTGTATAACGATATGTAATATATTTTTTTGATAGTGCATATTTTCCAAAAGACATTAATTGTTCCTCAATAATGTCTTGTATATCTTCTACTAAAATTCTCTTTTTGTCTAGCTCCTCTATATAGTTTATAATCTCATTTATCTCTTCCTTAGAAGCACGCTCTTTTGGTTTTACCTCTTTATTTGCTTTTTCTATAGCTGTTCTTATTTTAGACCTATCAAAGTCTACTATTTTTCCATCTCTTTTAATTACCTGCATGTGAGTACCCCCTTATATATTTTGTTTATTTTATCTCTGTACAGCAGAGGATTTCTTTAGTTATTTTCAATTTCTTCTTATGTGATAATTTTTTGTTTTCGTTTTTAATTTATCCTTATAATATCCTATCTTTTTTATAATGTCAAACTCATATTTGTTATGTAACATATGCGTTTTTTTTATTGCTTTTTTAATATTTTCCGGCTATTTTTCCATTAATTTCAAACTGTTTTTTTGACAACTTTTTTGTTGAAACGCCTATTTGCCTACGTTTTTATTTTATATTACAAAATTATTACAGTTTTGTTACAAATTTGTATCATTGAAAGGGCTGTCCCTTTAAAATACATTTTTAATATGATGAACATAGTTTTTATCTGCTATATATATTTCTATTATATCCATTCTAATAGCTTCTTCCTCTAATTTATTTATATATATATAATATTCTATTGTTCTTTTTAAATGTTTTTGCTTTATTTTATTTACAGAATCTACAGGTTCTCCATAATCAGAGTTGGTACGTGTTTTTACCTCCACAAATACATACTCTTTATTATCTTTTGCTATAATATCTATTTCTCCTTGTTTACAACTAAAATTTCTATTTAATATTTCATAGTTTTGACTTTTTAAATAGTTTGTTGCAATTTGTTCACCTAATATACCTAATTCATGTTTTAAATACATATATTACTCCTAACATTTGCAAATGCTATTGCCTGGCATGCTTTTTACATAACCATCTATTTCCATCAAAGATAAAATACTATTTAACTCTTGCATATTTATATTGGCCTTTCTACTTATTTCGTTTATATTTATAGGTTCATATTGAAGATATCTATATATTTTTTGATACTGTTCTGGCATTTCGATTTCTTTTTCTTGCTCTTCAGGTAATATGTAAAAATCTAATATATCTTCAGGTGATGTAATTAATATAGCTCCTTGCTTTAATAGTCTATTTGTCCCAACTCCTTGTTTGCTGTCTATATTGCTTGGTATACAAAAAAGTGGCTTTTGAGCTTCTATGGTATATTTAGCTGTTATACTGCTTCCACTTCTATAACCCGCTTCTACTACTAAAGTTCCCATTGCTAGTCCGCTAATTATTCTATTTCTTTGAGGAAATGTTGTTAAGTCTGCCTTTCTACTTGGTTCATATTCACTAACAATGCATCCACCACATCTTATAATTTGATTATACAAATTAGTATGTTCTTCTGGAAATATATGCTCAAATCCACTTCCTATAACAGCAATTGTACTTCCCTTTTGACTTAATGCACCTAAATGTGCCTCCGCATCTATTCCCATTGCTAATCCACTTACTACACATATATTGTTTTTTGAAAGTTCCTTTGCAAAATCAAAAGCATATTTTTTTCCATATTGAGTACAATCTCTAGAGCCCACAATTGCTATTGAATTTTTGCTTAATAATGTATAATCTCCTTCTACATATATTTTTTTAGGGGGTGTTTTTACATTCAATAATCTATGTGGATATTCAACATCTGTAATTTTTATTATTTTAATATTCAATGCCTCCATTCTTTTTTCTGTTAATTTTTCCAATATTTTTTATCTAAATTTCTATATTGTATTGCTTCTGCTATATGCTCTTTTTGTATATTTTTTGCTTCCGCCAAATCAGCTATTGTTCTTGCAACTTTTAATATTCTAACATGTGCTCTTGCACTTAAATGCAACTTTTCAAATGCATATTGTAATATTTTTTTACTTTCTTCATCTAGTTTGCAATACCTTTCTACTAATTTTGGCGTTAGTTGTGAATTTGAATATATCTTGTCTTCTTTATATCTTTTCAATTGAATTTTTCTTGCCATATTTACTCTCTGTTTTATCATTTCTGATGATTCTATTTTGATATTTTCCACTTGTAATTTTTCATATTTTATCGGAGTTACTTCTATTTGAATATCTATTCTATCCAATAGTGGTCCACTTATTTTTCCCATATATCTGTTTATTGCTTGCTCACTGCAATTACATTCTTTGTCTGATGCACCATAAAACCCACATGGACATGGATTCATAGAAGCAACAAACATAAAATCACATGGATATGTTAATGTTGCATTTACCCTGCTTATTGTAACAATATTATCTTCTAGTGGTGCTCTTAAAACTTCTAGTGTATTTTTATTAAATTCTGGTAATTCATCTAAAAAAAGTACTCCATAATGTGCCAAACTTATTTCTCCTGGCTTTGGAACTTTTCCACCGCCTATTAATGAGATTGGAGATATTGTATGGTGTGGAGCTCTAAATGGTCTTGTTGTTATTAGTGGACATTTTTGCGTTAATTTTCCACTTATACTATGTATTTTGGTTATTTCTAGGGCTTCTTCAAAGGTTAAATCAGGCAATATAGATGGTATTCTTCGTGCTAGCATTGTTTTGCCAGAACCGAGGAGAGCCGTATTAACAGTACATTATGCCCACCTGCTGCAGATATTTCTAATGCTCTTTTAACATTTTCTTGTCCTTTTACATCAGAAAAGTCCAAGGCATATTTGTTATTTTTATTAAGTATTTCTTCTGCGTCTATTTTTTCCTCATTTATTACTATCTCTCCATTTAGAAAATCCACTATTTCTGTTAAATTGTTAACTCCAATTATTTCTATTCCATTTACTATTGCTGCCTCTTGCACATTTTCTTTTGGAATTATTATTCTCTTTATATTTAGCTTTTTAGCTTCTATGCATATTGGCAATATTCCATTAACTTTCATAAGTTTTCCATCTAATGATAATTCTCCTATAAATATAGTGTCCTCTAATCCCTGTTGTTTTATTGCTTCTGTGCTTATTAATATTCCAACAGCAATTGGTAGATCAAAATATGGCCCCTCTTTTTTTATTTCTGCTGGAGCTAAATTCACCACTATTTTGCTACTTCTCAATTCATATCCTGAGTTTTTTATTGCTGTTCTTACTCTTTCTTTTGACTCCCTTATACTTGTATCTGGTAACCCAACTGTCTCCCATCCGTGGCATTCCTTTTGCTACATCTACCTGAACATTAATAAGGCATCCATCTAATCCATATAGAGCCATGCTTTTTACTATTGATAACATATTTTACCTCTTCGTGGTTTTTATTTAGAATTTAATTAATTTAGATATTAATAATTTTTATTTATTGAATAAAATAGAGATATACAATTTTTTAATGTATACCTCTATTATAATATATTGATTTTTATTATTTATCAATGCTTTCGACAAAACTAGTCTTTTGTTTTCATTTTTCTACAATGTTTTTATTTACAGGAATACCTGTATATTCTTGCGCTTCTTCTTCTCCATTTAATACTCTTAGCACACCATTTGCTAGTGCTTGCATTTCTTCTTCTCCTGGGATTATTATAATTTTTCCTAAAAATTCTATATATTCTTTTAGACCTTTTACAAAATATTCCTCATATGCTATTCCACCTGTTAATATTATAGCATCTATTTTCCCCTTTAGTACAACACTTTGCGCTCCTACTTCTTTTGCAACTTGATAAATCATTGCATCATAAACAAGTTTTGCATACTTATTCCCTTCTGATATCATCTTTACTACATCTCTTGCATCACTTGTGTCTAAATGTGAAATCAATCCTCCTTTTTTAGTAATTAATTCCTTAATTTCATTTTCAGTGTATTTACCTGAAAAACACATATCAATTAAATCAGTTGCCAATACTTTTCCACTTCTTGTTGGTGCAAATGGTCCTTCTCCATTTAGTCCATTATTTACATCTATAACTTTACCATTTTTATGAGCTCCTACAGATATTCCTCCACCAAGATGAACTACTATTAAATTTAAATCTTCATATCTTTTTCCTATGCTTTTGGCATATTTATGTGCAACTTCTTTTTGGTTTAATGCATGAAAAACTGTTTGACCATATATACCTTTAATACCTGTTATTCTAGCAATTTCTTGTTTTTCATCTACTGTTACTGGGTTTACAACATATGCCTTTTTGTTGTTTATCTTAGCTAAATTATGTGCTATTTGTGCTCCCAATACAGAGGCATGTTTCATTGTATATCCTATTTGTGCATGATGCAATAATTTATCATTTACCTCATATGTTCCGCCTTTTACTGCTACTAGTCCACCACCTCTACCTGAAAACGCATCAATACTTTCTAACGGAATATTATTTTTGTTTAATGCTTCAATTACCATAGATGTTCTATATGGCAGTTGTTCAGATATGTCATTAAACTTTGCTAGCCTTTCTGTTTCATGTGTCAAGCTTTCTTTAAAAACCATTTTTTCATCATCAAAGACTGCTATTTTTGTAGATGTTGACCCTGGATTAATTGTTAAAATTCTTTTCATTTTATTCCTTCTTTCTTTTATTTTTCTCTTTTAAATATAATATCTTTCATGTCTGATTTTTCGTAATTAGCTGTTCCATTTTCTACAATATCTCCACATGGCAAGTCTAATGTAATTTTTGCTTTGTATTTGTTTTTATTTATAACTATTATAAAATCAAAGTTAACCGTAAACTTAATATCATCTGTAGTTTTTTCGAGTTTTTTTATTAATGTTCCATCATGTACAATTTGTTCATCATCATTAGATTCATATTTTCCTATTCCCGTATTACTAAATCTTATTGCTATATTGCCACCTTGATTTCCAATTTTCAAATTTCTAGAATCGCTACGTGTTGCTCCATTATACTTTAGAACTTCATCTACAATAGAATCTTCTGCATAGCTATACATTCTTCCTTCTGAACTATTTGGCATATATGCCTTAATCTCGCCGATTTGAGGAGAATTTATAACTTCAATATTTTCTATACTAACACTGTCTATATACATTTGTTTTTCTGATTTATATTCATTGTTTTTGTCTATATAAAAATATATGTCATTATTTTGAAATATGTTAAATGCCCATTTTTTATCTGTTCCTTGTTGTTCTACTCCTTCGGCCGTGCTAACAACTATTATTTTTGATAATTTAAATGGCATATTTTGCTCGCCTTCTACCTCGTATTTTATCATTATTATTGCTATAATTATTAATATTAAAACTAATACTGTAACAGCCACATAAAACTTTATGGTTTGTTTCCTTTTATCAGTTTCCATTTTTCCTCCTTGTATTATTGGCGGAGTGGGTGGGATTCGAACCCACGTGCCTGTTTTCGCAGACTAACTGATTTCGAATCAGCCTCGTTATGACCACTTCGATACCACTCCATTAAAATTATTATTTTTTGCTTCTTAAATATTTAAAAAAATCTTTTAATATTTTTTCACATTCTTTTTGCATTATGTTTGTTTCAACTTCTACTTTATGGTTAAATTTGTAATCTTCTAGCAAATTAAGTACCGACCCACAAGCTCCTGTTTTTGGATCCATTGTTCCTATATATACCCTTTTCAACCTTGCCTGTATTAATGCTCCTGTACACATTGCACATGGCTCTAGTGTAACATACATTTCACAATCTTGCAATCTCCAAGCATCTATTTTTCTACTTGCCTTCTGAATTGCTATAATTTCTGCATGCTGTGTGGTATCTTTCTTTTCTTCTTTTTTATTATAACCCCTTGCTATAATCTTTCCATCTTTTACTATTACAGCACCTACTGGTATTTCTTCTTTGTCATATGCTTTTTTAGCCTGTTTTATCGCTTCTTTCATAAATTTTTCTTTTTTTAACATACTGACTCCCGTTTTTAAAGAATCCCAGTTGAAATATAACAACTGGGATTTATAATCAATGTTTTATAAATTCAAATACAAAGATTGCATTTGGTGCGCCATAGAGGAGTCGAACCTCCGACCATCAGATTAAGAGTCTGCTGCTCTACCAACTGAGCTAATGGCGCATATTTTCTTGAGCAAATCTTAGAACAAGTATTATTATAATGCCGTATTCCAGATTTGTCAAGAAAAATACATTAATTTCTGCTATGGTTATTCTATTCCTAAATATTCATTATATGTTACTTCTCTATCTATTGTTTTATCTTGCTTTATATCTATTATTCTATTTGCTACTGTTTGCATTAGTTGGTGGTCATGTGATGTGAATAACATATTTCCCTTAAATCGTGTCATTCCTTCATTTAATGCCGTTATACTTTCCATATCTAGATGGTTAGTTGGTTCGTCCATTATTAAAAAGTTGGCACCAGATAACATTATTTTAGATAAAACACATCTTACTTTTTCTCCTCCAGATAAAACTGCAACTTTTTTTAATGCTTCCTCACCAGAAAACAACATCCTTCCTAAAAAGCTTCTCACATATGTTTCATCTGGGTCTTTTGAATACTGTCTTAGCCAATCTGTTATATTCAAATCTACATCAAATAAATAGTTATTGTCCTTAGGGAAATAGCTTTGTGTAATTGTTGTACCCCAAATAAGACTTCCTTCATCTGGCTCCAGTTCCCCGGCAATTATTTGAAATAACACAGTTTTTGCATTTTCATTATCTGCTAAAAATGCAATTTTATCTCCATTCTTTACTGTAAATGATACATTATTCAATATTTTTTCTCCATTTATAGTTTTAGATATGTTTTTTACTTGTAAAATTTCCTTTCCTGGTTCTCTATCTGGTTTAAAATCTATGTATGGATATCTTCTATTCGATGGTTTAATTTCGTCTAACTCTATCTTTTCTAAAGATTTTTTTCTTGATGTAGCTTGTTTTGATTTTGATGCGTTTGCACTAAATCTTGCTATAAATGCTTGCAATTCTTTTATCTTCTCTTCTTTTTTCTTATTTGCTTCTTTCATTTGTTTTAATGCTAATTGACTAGATTCATACCAGAAATCGTAATTACCAGGATAAACTTTTATCTTTCCAAAATCCACATCTGCTATGTGTGTGCATACCTTATTTAAAAAGTACCTATCATGTGATACAACTATTACTGTGTTTTCAAAATTAATTAAAAACTCTTCTAACCAGTTGATAGTTTTTAAATCCAAGTCATTTGTTGGCTCATCTAATAGTAGTATATCTGGATTGCCGAATAATGCTTGAGCTAAAAGAACTTTTACTTTTTCTTTTCCTTCTAATTCAGACATTTTTTTATAATGATTTTCTGTTTCTATTCCCAATTCATTTAATAGTTGACTAGCATCTGCCTCTGAATTCCATCCATCAAGTTCAGCAAATCTCTCTTCCAACTTTGCCGCTTTCATTCCATCTTCTTCTGAAAAATCAGGCTTTGCATATATTGCATCTTTTTCTTGTCTAATTTTATACAGTTCTTCATTTCCCATTATAACTGTATCAATAACTGAAAAATCTTCATATGCAAAGTGGTCTTGTTTTAAAACAGATAGCCTTTCTGTTTTTTCCTTTGTAACTTCTCCTTTGCTTGGCTCTAGCTCACCAGACAAAACTTTTAAAAAGGTTGATTTTCCAGATCCATTTGCACCTATTATTCCATAACAGCATCCTTTATTAAATTTTATATTTACATCTTCAAACAATGTTCTTTTTCCAAATCTAATTGTTACTCCTACTGCATTTAACATTTTAAATCCTCCTTGTATTTTAACCTATCACTAATTATACAATACTTTCCAGTATATGTCAAAAAACACACTGTATGTGTGTGTCTTTTAATTTAGCATACGCTTTCGTTTTAACCATATTGTTGCAACTATGCACATTATTATAGAAAAAACTGTAATTATTAAAAATCCTAGTGGCTCTCTTTGAAATGGAAGTTCTACATTCATTCCCCATATACTTGCTATTAATGTTGGTATGGCAAGTATAAATGTTACAGATGTTAATATTTTCATTACCGCATTTAAGTTGTTAGAAATTATTGAAGCATATGTATCCATTGTACCACTTAAAATATCACTATATATTTTTGCCATCTCTATAGCCTGCTTGTTCTCTATAATGGCATCTTCTAGCAAGTCTTCATCTTCTTCATACAATTTTATAATTTTCCCTCTTGTTGTTTTTTCCATTACAACTTCATTAGATTTTAAAGATGTTGTAAAGTAAACCAAGCTCTTCTCTAGATCTAACATTTTTAGTAGCCCTTCATTTTGCAAAGAATTTTTTAGTTTATTTTCTGTACTTTCTAATTCTTTATTTATCTTATATAATAAGCTTAAAAATTTTTTTGAGTTTGCATATAATATTTGTAATAAAAATCTACTTTTCTTATATGTTATAACATTTTCTGTTTTTATATCTTTAATAATATCATTATTTTTTTGTGATACTGTAATTATATAATCATCTCTTACAAAAATCACACCTATTGGCATTGTTACGTACACTCTTCTAGTTCTGTCACTTTCTATAACAGGAATGTCTATTATATATAATGTTGTATTGTCATCATCTTCTGTGTCTATTCTGGCTTTTTCCTCTTCATCTAAAGAATATCTTATAAAGTCTTGTTTAATTTGAAGTGCTGCACATACACGTTGAATTTCTTCTTCTGTCGGGGATATCATGTTAATCCAATTACCTTTTTTTAGGTCTTTGGTTTCCTCTGTGATGTTTGTATTAATATCTGTATTATACATTTTTATCATTTGTATCCCCCCTTTAAGAAATTACAGCTCTTATATTTTCTTATTTTTTGTTATTACTATTATTCCCATTATTAATATAGTAATTCCAAGTATTCCTAAAACAACAATTGCAGGTTTTTTGTCTTCCTCTTGAACTTGAATGTCATTTAGCGAAGTATACGCATTGATTTTATATGTTCTTGTTGTTGTTCCATCTTCGGCAGTTACTATTATTTTTATAATATTTTCTCCTTCTTTTAAATTGGAGTTTCCAACAATTTCTATTTTACTTTTCTCATTTTCAGGTTTTGCTAAAATATTTAATTTTTTTGTATTTTTGTCAATTGTTACATTGTAGCTATATATATTGTTTTTGAATTTTGGAGATATGCTTGCACCCTCTATCTCTAAAGTTTGTAAATTAGCATTTGCCATTTTTGCATTATCAATTTTTGTTACATATATATAATATGTTTTCTGATTTCCTGCTTCCGCTGTAACAACTATTTCTATTGTATTCTTTCCTTCTTTTAAATTCTCGTTTCCATATATTGCTACTTTTGCCTTTTCACTGTCTGTATATGTTTCTATATCTATTTTTTCGGTATTTAAATCTACTGTTAAATAATATTCTGTAGTATCCTTATCAAACTCTGGCTCCATATTCTCAATTTTTATTATTCTTAAATTCGCATTTTCAGATTTACTTTCTTCATATCGTGGTGGATTGTAGCTTGGATACTCAGGCTCATAATAATTGTTTTCTTCTTCGTGATTTTGCTCTGGTTCTGTCACATTTTCCTGTGTATTATTTTCCTCCGTAATATTTTCGCTTGTATTGTTTTCATCTACTATCTTTTCTGTTATATTAGATTCTTCATTTTCTATTTTTTCTGTTAATGCTTTTACATTTGTTGATAAAATGAAAATTAGCAGAATTATAACACCTATTACTTTAATTTTTCTCATATTTTATTAACATTCCTTTCTAAATTGTTAATAATTAATATTGCCACTCTTCATTTTGCAATATTTTTTTTGGATTTATTGTTGTAATCTCATTAATTTTGTTTTCTCCTATTATCTTTCTTATTTTTTTAATCGCATCTAAAATAATTAAATAAGTTCCATTTTCCCTATGCACATCGCTTCCTAAAAAATGTACTTGATTTTTTTTCAATAGTGTTTTAATAGTTTTTTCAGCTTCACGTCCATATAAATTTACAATACTTCCATAATTGCATTGAATCAAGCATCCCTTTTCAATGTATTCTTCGACAATATCTGGATCTTTTTGTACACACTTATACCTTTCAGGGTGAGCAATTATTGGCTTTATTCCCTTTGCTTCTAAATAATATACAACATAGTCAAAATATTTAACATTTGTTGCTAATGGTAGCTCTATTAACATATATCTGCTATTTGCAAGTGTTAATATTTTTTTGTTTTCCAATAATTCTTCCATTTGATTAGTTATATATATTTCCATTCCAGAGTGTAAATTTATTTTAGTTCCTTGCTTTTTCAGTACTTCTTGTAATTTTTCCTTCCAAAATATTAATTCTTGTGCGTTAGTTTCGTAATAATTTAAAAGAAAGTGTGAAGTTAAAATAACATCTGTAAAGCCTGCTTCTTGTGCCTCTTTTAAAATGTTAAAAGTCTCTTCTACACTTCTTGCACCGTCATCTACATTCGGAATAATATGTGAATGTATATCAATCATTTCAAACCTCTATTTATTCTTTAAATATTCATTTAACTGTTCTGTTATCTCTTGTTTTTTATTTTCTTCTATATTCCCCGTTGTTTCAAATTGATAATCTGCCTTTTGATGTCTTCTTGTTGGCTCTACTGATGTTGTTGAGCCATAATAATATGTAGATTTATATTCTTCTGGTTTAATAGGAATTTTGTTTATAATAACTCCTGCTATTTTACCACCAACATTTTCTATTGATTTTTTTACTTTTGCTAAATCTTCCTTTTTTGTTGATTTATATGCAGTTACTATTGTTGTTGTGTCTGCTAATCTTGCCAATATCAATGCATCTGTAACTAGTAAAGCTGGTGTTCCATCTAATATAACAATGTCAAAAGTTTTCTTTAATTTTTCCAACATTTCTTCCGTCTTTTCCGATGCTAACAATTCAGATGGATTTGGTGGAACATTTCCAGAAGGTATAATATATAAATTATCTATTTCCGTAGTTGTTACATATTTTAGTATGTCTATTTTTTTTCCTCTTTCATCTACTCCAGATAGATAATTTGATAGTCCTGGTGTTGAATTTACAGAAAACATTGTTGCTAATCTGCCTTTTCTCATATCTGCATCAACTAATATAACTTTTTTGCCTGCTTGTGCAAAAGTTACAGCTAAGTTAGAGGATATCCAACTTTTGCCTTCTCCAGGCATCGTAGAAGTTATTAATATTGTTTTTAAATCTTTTTGTGAATTCATAAACTGTAAGTTTGTTCTTAAAGTCCTAAAAGTTTCCGCTATTGGTGATTTTGGACTTCTTTGAGTTATTAATTCTTTTTTCATATTTTATTCAATCCTTTCTCTTTGGTATTCTCTATCTTACTCTTTTACTTTTAATTTCCACATCATAATTTGGTATTGAACTTAATACTAATAGTTCTGTTGTAGCTTCTACATCTTGCTCAGTTTTTATAGTATTGTCTAACATATTGGCAATTAATACATAAACTGCAGCTATTACAAGTCCTATAAATGCAAATATAACTACATCTTTCATGTGATTAATATTGCTTGGCACTGCATTAGCCTCTGCTCTATCTAATAAATATACATTGCTTATGTTATATATTTCTACTATTTTTTCGCCAAATACTTTTGCTATTTCATTTGCTATTGCTGCTGCTTTGTTAGGATCTTTGTTTGTTACAGATATTTCTATTATTTCTGTATTTTTTGCAGAATTAACTTTTATCTTTCCTCTTAATTCTTGTATGTTTGAATCTGGTATATTTAAGTTTTCACACACCTGTCCTAAAATAGCTTTTCTTTTTATCAACTCACTATATGTTGAAACAAGTTTTGAGTTCATTGTTAAATCTGTTGCACTAATAGCACCATCTCCAGTTTGCCCAGATGAAGAACTTTGTGCTAATACCAATGATGTGGTTGATGTATATTCGGGTTTAACAAAAAAATACGAATACCCTATACCTACGGCTACAAACATTAGCGTTATTAATATAATCTCTAACTTTTTATTCCAAAACATAAAAAACAATTCTTTTAAATCTAATTCTTCCATAATTTCCTCCTTAGTTTTTCATATGAATATAGTATAACCATAAAAAAAATATTTGGCAAGATATTTTTATATATTTTGCCAAAAAATCAACATTAACCAATGACAACATGTAATAAGCCAAATAAATCATCTTATGTTTTTTCTATTATTTTGAATAGGTTCATAATTCTATCTATTTCAAAAACTTATTTATCGAGCAACCATTCTAAAACATTTTTTATTTTTATTCCATCTTCATTAGAAACAGGTATTTTATCTGAAGTTAATATTATTTTTTCATAATTGTCATTTATTTTCTTTAATGATCGTAATTCTCTGTCTAATATTTTTGTGTCATTCTCATCAATTCCTTTTAAAGTATCTGTAACCTGTACATATAATCTTCCTTCATTATTTATTGCTACAAAGTCTACTTCGTATTCTTCTATTTTTCCTATATATACATCATAACCTCTTCTTAAAAGTTCAAAATAAACCACATTTTCTAATATATGACCGAAATCTCCTATTTTTCTTCCTAGCATAAAGTATCTAAAACCTAAATCAGATACATAATATTTCCCTTGAGTCTTTAAATATTCTTTTCCTTTTATATCATATCTTGAAGCTTTATATAAAAAGAAGCTTTCTGAGAATCCTTCTAGATACCTTTCAACTGTTCTTACATTTATATCTTTACCATCATTTATCATGGTATTTGCTATATTATTTGCAGATACAAGACTGCCTATATTATCCATAGCAAAATTAGCAACATTTCTGAGCATAGTTTCATCTTGTATTTTCTTTCTTGTCATAACATCTTTTATTATTATGTCGTTATATACACTGCTTAAATACATACTTACATCGTCTTCAGTATCTAATGATGTAGTATATGGAAGTGAGCCTAATGAAATATATTTTTGATATAACTCTTCATTATTTAAATCTTCATAAGCTTCTTTATATTCTTTAAAAGATAGTGGTAACATTTTAACTTCTATATATCTTCCTGATAAAAGTGTTGCAAGTTCACTTGATAAGAGATTAGCATTTGAGCCTGTTATATACAAATCAACGTTTTTCTTTATATATAAGCTATCCACTGCTTTTTGGAAGCCATCTATTTTTTGAACTTCATCTATAAATATATAATATTTTTTCTTTTCTTTTAATTTATCATTTATATATTTATATAATATCATATAATCTGTTATAAAGTTATACTCTAAATCTTCTAAATTAATACTTATTATTTGTCTTTCTTCTACTCCATTTTCTTTTAAATAATCTTGAAACATTTCAAGTAAAGTAGATTTGCCACATCTTCTTATTCCAGTTATAACTTTTATCAATGCTTTATCTTTAAATCTCTTTAATACATTTAAGTATTCATCTCTACTTATCATAAATACCTCCTTTTTCTATTTAAATTATACATCATTTCAGCGCAAAAGTAAAGTTTTTGTACTGTACTACAAAAACATCTAATTTCTTTATCTTTTTTGTATTGTGTTTTATACTATTCAAAATATCCAACAAATTATTTTATATTCAACTTGATATTTAAATTCAATTTCAATACTTCCGTCTTCATTTGAACTTCTCAGAAAACATTTCTCTAAGAAATAACTTGAAAAAAACATTATGAAAAAAAGACTGTAAAACATTAAGCAGTTTTACAATCTCTATTTTAATATATACATTAAATTAGCACAAGAAAAATCATACACCAAAAATCGACAATTTAAGGGATGTCCCAGATTGTGCAAACGGAACATTTAGGGACTGTCCCTAATTAATGTTATTCTTTTTTAAATTTTCTATATCCTGCATATCCTGCTCCGCCTAATGTGCCTAACCCTATAATTCCTGCCAACGGGTTTGCTTTTTCCTTCTTGTCTCCTATAGTTTCTTCTTTATTGCCCACCTGATTATTTGTTGCAGTTTTAATGATAGTATTATTTTCTACTGTCGATTTTTCTTTAACGTTTACTTTTATTGTACTTGTTTTGCCATTAGACATTGTTGCAGTTATATCCACAGTGCCAGCTCCTTTAGCAACTAGTTTTCCTTCTTCATTAATCATTGCTATGCTTTCATCACTTGATTCCCATGAGATTTTTTTATCTGTCGCATTACTTGGTAATATTGTTGCTGTCAATATTTTGCTTTCTCCCACTTCAATACTTTTTGTACTTGCATTTATTTCTACTTTTGTTACCTCTATATCAGATGGTTTTGCTATGGTTTCTTTTGTGTCTTCTTCTGAATTTGATTTACTACCTTTAGATGTATTTGATGAGTATGGACATACCCCACCTGTGTGCAAATGAGCAGGATTTCCTCCACAATGGTAATGATAACTACCTAAGCCACTTTTGTTTTTGTTGTCTCTATGCCCTCCGCTCGAATCCGTTCTTCCAGAATGTGCAAAAGTGCTTACTCCTATTAATAATATACCTGTAATAATGAATAGAATAAATAAAATTTTTTCATGAATTTTCTTCATTTGATATCGCCCTTTAATAGTATATCAATTTCTTATTGCGAAATTTGTCGAAAGTTGTATCAAAACATAAAAAAATGCAACTTAGTCAAAAGTCACATTTCTATATTATAAAATTTGTTTAATGCATAAGTTTACACAATCAAATTGCATACCAGCATCCCAATTAGGGAGTTTTAAATCGCAGGAATGTAGCAATTTAGAACCGTAGTTCAGAGGATCTATTCCACCCAAAAATTTATTGCCTGTTCTGCAAAAACTTATAAAGTCCATAAAATTTTTTTCTAAAATTGCTATCTTTAACAATTTTCTTGCAGTACTTGTTTGAAATTTTAGTTAACGATTTTTTATCAGACTTTAATTCATTTATAATGGCATATCTTTTCAGTGGAAACGCAACATTCTTTTTTTGTTGATGAACAAAACATTCTGAAATATTTTCTTCCTTAAAAATTATTTTGTCCTTTATGCTATTAAAAAGGTTTAACCCTTTTTCGGAATTAATTATTACCTTACTTATTCCTTTATTACTTTTTTTCCCCCAGAAATCTCCCAATCTTATGTCTGAACACATATATTCCCTATAATTACAGTCATAGCAACATCTATTATAAACTTGCCCACTCTCAAAAAAATTATAAAATTTGTCTCTTCTTATTCTTTTTGACCCCACCGTAAGTTCTTTCTTCCAACCATATTTTTTATTTCTAAATATAATTTCTCTATTATCGCCATTTTCTTTTAAAAATTTATCCCAAACTAGATATGATGGAACACCATGGCATATTAAATCAACCAAAACAAACTCATTTCTTTTATTGACATTTTTTAAATAGTTATCGATAGACGCAATTTGGCATGGAGTACCTATTATTAAAGCACTTTTTAGGTTCTTAATTTTTTCAAAAGCATCAACTGTATAACTCTGTAAATATTTAGATCCACTAAGCTCATTTACATTGTTTATGTCATTAATAAAGGCATGTTCAGCCCTATTATTTTTCTCATTATACTTGCATCCAATAACTGGCATATTATCAATTAATGCCTGATTAGAAAGTTCAAATGCTAGTCCACCTGAAGATGATTTCATCAGAACTTCATTTGATTTAGAGTATGCACTAAATATTTTTTGTCTTTCGATTTTTATGGCATTATTATGAACTTGACCACAGTTTTTTTTGCAAAGTCCACAATTTATACATTGCTCCTTATTTACTGTATATTCCCAAAATCCCTCTTCATTCTTCTCTATTTTTATACATTTTTTGGGGCATACCACCGCACAGACTCCACATCCGGTGCAATTATTTGTAATAAGTGGCTCATTACTTACTTTTCCATCAAATATGCTTTTTCTTAAAAAATCTATACTTTTTTTTCTTTCTATTGCAATCTCTCGATTAATTGTTTTATAATAAATTGGACTTAAATTCAGACTTTTATTGTTATACAACCTGTCTTCTAAATTAAATCTACTTAAGATATTTATAATTCGAGAATTTTGTGAAAACTTATTTTCCTTAAATCTTTTTAATGCCACAAATGGTTTATTAAAATTAATAGAAAATAGTACTCCATGATATGAATCTGTTAATACACATTTAGCATGGCTGATATATTCTACAAATTCTTTTGGTCCACAATCAAATAAAATTGAATCTTTATTAAATTTGTCAATCAAATTATTGGTTGGAATTATTTTAATTGGTACTTTTAATTTTTTAGATAATTCCTTAGCAACTTTAAGGTATTTTTTATTACTTTCTAAAAAGTAACATAAGATATAATTATCCTTGTTTTTATCTTCTTTGATTTCAAATAATTTAATCCATTCTTCTTTTGTTATTAATAGTGTTGGATCTAGCACTATTTCAACGTTTTTATCACATATTTCTTTTATGATTTCTTTTCCTTGTTCTTCCCTTACTGATATATTTTCAAATCTATTTAATAATTTTTCTATTCCTTTTTTTACGCCTTCTTCATATATATCACTTACTCCAAAACTTGGAGCGTATGATATTTTTTTTGTGTCATTATCCACAAAATCCAAATAATAATGTGGATCATAAAAAATTGGAGACCATATTTGATCACTTCCACAAACCACTTTATCTAGGCTATCTGCCTTTTCTTTTAATTCTGTGTATGTGTCAACTTCATTAGATATTGATAAACTGTCCTTTCTAAATTTACTAAATTTTTCATTTATCTTGCTTATTTCGGAGATATATTTCTTTTGATAATTTTTATTAATTAACTGCTTTAATATAAATTTAATTTTCATATCATATATATTTGTTTTTCTTATCTTAGGTCTGTAATTAATAATTTCCGGAATAACTTGCATGTTTTCTAATTTTTTTGATAGAGCATACGCTTGTAAAACCGTTCCATAATTATTATATGTAAACCATGTCATAATTCCTACTTCTTTCATTTCGTGAAATCCTTTCTTACTGATTTAGATAAATCAGCTAACTCTTTTCTGTACATGAGAATTATAATAGTCAAAACAGTAGTAGCTATTATTTCTGCAATTAAAGTTTTTAAGCAAATAACACTAATACAAATTACTAAAATTAGCAGATATGATGTAACATCTTTTTTCAAATTAATCTTTAATACCATGTACTTTTTCATAAATATAAGTCTTAATATCCAAACAATTACATATGATATACAAGTCGCAACTGCTGCGCCATGAGCTGCCATACTAGGTATTAGCAAAAAATTTAAAATAATATTCGTCATTGCCCCAATTGCTGTAGACTTAGCATACATTTTTGAGTCTTTATTTGCAGCATATATAGAACCCAGAAAACCTGCTAGAGCTCCAAATAAGATTGCTAGCAAAAGAAATGGTACATATTTCCATGCAATAAAAAATTCTTTAGCAAACAATATTCTTGATATAACCTTCAAGAAGATTAATATTAAGCATACCGTAAATATTATTATAATATTATATATTTTGTACATATTTGAAAAAAATTCCACTGAGTTCTTTTTGTTATATTCTTTTATTGCAGAAATTTGCCATGCCTGTGAATATATTGCTTGCACAAATTCAATAATTGTAGGAATTTTGTATGCAACAGAATAAATACCTGTGATATCTAAATCATAAAATAGTAATAGTATATATTTATCAGATGCATTATTAATCCACCAACTTATAGAGTTTAGCACAAAATTTTTACTATATTTTATCATTTCTTTCTTTAGTGTCGTATTTTTTTCATCATTCCCCACAACTTTATTTTTTTTCAAATTATAAATATAGATAATTATTACAATAATATCACTTACTATTAGTGAAACATAATATCCAACTACCGATAGCTTCAAGTATAATAACAATAAACAATTTAATAGTATTAAGGTAATAACTCTAATAACACTTGCCCATCCTATTATTTTAATTCTTTCTAACCCTTTTAAATAATAAGTTAGTAGCGATGAAACTGTATATACTAAATAATAAATATTAAAGATAATTAATATTTTTAATTCAATTCCTATTATCCAAGCTACAATAGATGCTATCAATAATAATATATATCCTTTAAATGCAATATTAAGAGAGTTTAATAGTATCTGTTTTCTATTGGTGTTTTCCTCTATTGTAAACCTTATTATTGCTTCTGTAATGCATAAAGTTAATATAGGCATTGCTAAATTCACTGTAGTAGTTATCATATCTATAGTGCCATATTCTTTTGATGTTAAAATACTAGTATATAAAGGTAGCATCAAAAACATTAATAATTTTGTTATAAAATTACTAATTGTAAAAATGCTTAAGTTTTTCAGAAAATACTTATATTTCACTTCTTATGTCCTCCGAGTTTCTTTATCCACTTAAAACAATTTATACCAAAAATTCGATGAAATGGTTTAGTAATATTACTAATAATTAGTTGTTTTTTGGGTACCCAGGATTTTAAAAACCAATGTATACTTTGTGTATTTTTTGTTTTATTCAATCTACCCGTAGCAGCCTCTAATGGATTAAAAAAATCTATAGGATAAATTGCTACATCATTAATCTTTTCATAATTTCCATTTAATTCAAATCCATTTTTTCTAAATACTCTGCTATTTATTATAGGGCACGGAGTCATATCCATCTTTCCGTCTTTACTTAAGAATTTTTTGTCATTATAATCATCTAGCATCTCCTTGATAATCCAATTTTTTTTTGTAGCTCCAAATCCTAGTCCCGTATTAACAGTATTTTCCGTCTCCAGTCCAAAAAAAGCTTCATTACTTAATATATCATTGTCGAATTTCTTTATAACTTCCACATCCACGTCAAAGTATATTCCTCCATTATGATAAATTATATATAACCTAGCAACATCTGTAAAAAAAGCATATTTTTTATTTAAATATGCTTCTTTGGCATAATTGTTAAAATTTATATCAAAATTTTTTTCATTCCATTCTATGATTTCATAGTCTGGAAAATATTTTTTCCATGATTTTATACATCTTTTTGCTTTTGTAGGTAGTTCATTTCCTCCAAACCAACAATAATGAATTTTTTTTTCAATCATATTTTTTCTCCTTTTTGTTAAATAAACTGATTATCACTAATGGAAGTATTGTACCAAAGAGTCCTTGTAAAAATATCTGTCCATTATAAATTACTGGTATACATGCTAATTTTACTATAATAATATAGCAAATAAATTTATCAAAATAATTATCTATTTTTTTTATTTTAGATTCGCATTTTACAGTTATTATAGTAAATAATGAAGCTATTAGTGGTGCAAATATCTTTCCAAATAAAAATATAGACTGCCCTAGCGATGGCACTATTTGGCTATTATATTCATCATTTATGTAGCTGCAAAAAACTGTTGTACTCGTTTGCATATTAACAAAAAAGGTTTTAAATAGTGGTATACTTCTTAAAAAATCCCCCATAATTATTTCTAAAATGTTTTCTACTTTTAGTTTTAATGAAACTGCCACATTGTAAACTCCTGTAAAATACACTTGCAATGTATTAGCAATGTTATAAGCAGTTTCTTTATAGTTGTAATCTGATATTTTCTCACTTATTAATCCATAGAAAAAAATCAGTCCTACTGTTATGCTTAATATAATATATATTTTTTTCTTATTTTCCGGATAAAATTCAGTTAATAATAAAAAATAAACACAGGCAAAATATAAATTTTGTGCAAGAGTATCATCACTGATTAAGCTTCCAATTAGAATAATGGCTAATGATGATATAAATTTAAACTTACTATTCTTCTTATTTTTAATGGCTAATAATATAATAAAGATTATAACTTCTTTAATAATTTTAATACACCAACTTATCATATAAAATATTAACTTAGGCATAGAATTCAAAGAAAAATTATATTTTTTTTGCCATTGTATTAGATCTGAATTTGATAACACTCCAAACTTAAAGCTATTTAGTATTTGAGGATATCTAAAGCAGAAAAGCGTACATATAATTATTAAAAAAAATATTATTAGCTTCATGTTTTTATTAACTTTAAATTTAATGTTTTCATTGTTCTCCGATTTCTCTGTGCTTTCGTTCCATTTACCGGCATTGATGTTTTTATTTTTTGATAGAAAAGATAGTATAAAAAAAACAAATATAAATTCATAAATCATGAATAGAATAGCTGTATTGTAATCTAACTCTGAACTTTTCGTCGAAAAATAATCTCCAATTGCCATAAATGCAGGTGCAACGGACATCCTAATAAAATATGAAGCAATGATAATAAATGAACCTATATACATCACAGAATTTTTATTTGCTAAAAGATACACCAATAGTCCAAATATTAAAAATAATGGCAACAGGCATAAATATCTACTTTCAATTGTAGAATTACAGCATAAAACCACAAAAAATGAAATTATGGAAATAAAAATCATCGCTATTAGAAATATATTTTTTATTTTTTTATCTAGCATCTTTTATTAGCTCCTTATATTTTTTTACTGACTTACTCGCAATAGTATCCCAAGTTAAATTGTTCTCTATATATTTCCTAGAATTTTTACCAAATTTTAAAAAATGTTTTGATTCTTTCTTTAGTTCATTAAGTATTGTACTAACTTCATCTGGAGTTGAACAAACAAGTCCGCACTCATTACTCTGAACAATACTTCCAAATGTAGTTCCCTCACTTACTATAACCGGCATTCCTAAGGCCATTGCTTCCATTATTCCCAATGGTTGTCCTTCAAGTCTCGAAGTTTGTATAAAAATATCATTTTTAATAATTTCTGCTATTTTTTGATTATCAAATACTGGTCCATGAGCTTTTACCACTCTTTCTAGATTCCTTTTCTTTATCATTTCTCTGATATGATTTTCTCCCTCATTTCCTGCTCCGTAAAGATTGACTTCTATTTTATTTATTATCATGTTCTTATAAGCTTTCTTACATCCATCTAATAAAATATCTAACCCTTTATGATATACAGCATATCTTCCCACGTAAACTAATTTAATGCAATTTTCTGAGAATTTTTCTTTTTTTAAGCTTGGTGTATATATACCATTTCCCATAATAAAACTATCATTTTTAAAATCAGATGACATTTTTTGCTCTATTTCAGATAAATATTGGATAGCTTTAGCCTTTTTTATAAATCTATTAAATAGCACTAAATTTCCAAATACTTTTTTTATTTTTTTTATTTTTTGGGCATCTTTAGTTAAAGAGCCATGCGGAATTATAATATATGGAATATCTTTTTTTAATATTTTGTTATATATACTTATATATTGTGAAATATATATTCCATGAAAAACAACTAAATCAGGACAGTTAAACGGTTTTGGCAAATTGTCAATATTTTTATTAATTTCATTATAGTAAAACACGTTTTTTTCTGACTTTAGTCTCTCTATTTGGGTATTATTGCAATTTAGTAAAGCTACTTTGACAAATTTGCTTTGGTTTATAAAATGTTCTGGCACAACATTGGATATACCACTTGTTTTATTATTTGTTATTGAACATACATGTAATAAATTCATATATTAATTCCCTTCTATTGTTTTAACTATTTGATTATAGGTTTTTTTTCTATCAAATTTTTCCTCTGCTAATTTTCTGTTATTTTCTCCATATTTTATTCTTATTCTTTTATCATTGTACAATGTTTCTATAGCATTGGCAGTATCTATAAAACTCTCGTTTTTTACATTTATTCCTGCATTATACTTTTTTAGAATATTTTTATACTCCAGATTTTCTTGAGTATTAACTACAGGAATTCCAGCAGCAGCATAATCTCCAACTTTATTGATTATACTCCCTGCCGAGCCCTTTTTTATTGGATTTACTGCTATATCACAAGAACATAGCAATCCGACCATTTTTTCATATTCTAGCCTTCCAGTAAATTGACAGTCCACTTTTTTTTCTTCTGCATAGTTTTCAAACTCTTCTTTTAGTGGTCCATCTCCCATAATAATAAATTTTAAATTATTTATTCCTTTGTCATTAAGGTATCTAATAGCATCTATTACTATCGGAATATTATAACTATGCCCTAGTGTTCCTATATAAGCTATTCTTACCAAATCATCATCAAATTCAACTTTATTTTTCTTTGCACATTCATCAAAATAGTTTAAGTCAGTACCTAAAAAAACGCTCAAACCCTTTTTTACCTTTTTATTTACTTTCAAAGCCCTATTGCAATATGTTTCAGATACTGCAATTATATCATCTGCACATTTATATATATAGTTAGCTTGTCTTTTCATTGGATAAAAGATTGCGTTACTTAATAATGGAATTTTAAACACCATTTTAAATGCTTCTGGCCATAAATCTTGTATGTCTATTACAAATCTAACACCATTTTTTTCGGCATATTGGGCTACTATTTTTCCAACTGCTAAAGAGGGAATAGCACAATATATAATATCTGGTTTTTTTCTTTTTTCTAAATACTCTTTAATATTTTTTGATAATTTTTTGTGACTATTAAATCTCTTTAGACACACATTTTTAGGATATCCTGGTTCATGGCATGCTGTTATTTTTACTCCATCCAATTTTCCTATCTTATTAAACTTTTCTTTTTTAGTATGATTATAATCAGATGTAATAATTTCAACATTGTTATTTTTTGACATTGCCAATAATTTTGCAATATAAACAAATCTACTATTATTACTTTCAAAGCATTCAATATCTCTTAAGTACTGTGACACTATAACAATATCCATCTATTTTCACCTTTTTATAAATATTTCTCTTTATCAAAAATCTCTTCTGATTCTAATAATAGTGGTTCTACATCTACATCTCTTAAAAATATATATGGTTTTTCATAGTGATGAAATTGATCTTTTACTACATTATTTTAAAATCTTTATTTCATTATATTTCATCATATAAACATCTTCATCATAATTTCCAATTTGATTGCTATTTTCAATCTTATTTAATGAATTTATTATCATTTTGGGGAAATTTACACCACTTTCATAAGCATGAGGATAACCTCCACCAAATCTCGGATTAATTTCGGATACATAATATTCTCCCTCTACTCTAAATATATCCATATCAATCATATATCTATAACCAATTTTTTCTACTAATCCGCTTATTAATGTAAATAATTTTTCGTCTTTAAATGACCTTGCCTTGTCAGTTTCTCCTGCTCTCATTTTTATTTTTTCTTTGGTAAAAATTGAAATTGTCTTTTGGGAAGCTGGGTCTATATAGACATCTGCTCCTATTTCTTGCCCATCAAGGAATTCTTGTATCATTAGATTATCATATAAATTAAATAATAAGTCAATTTCTTCTTTTGAATTTACTTTTGATATATTGATACTCGCACTTCCTCTAATTGGTTTAACAAACACTGGGAAACTAATTTTGTCTTCATTCAAATCCTTATAAAATTCTTCTTTATCTATGTAGCTTCTTGCAGTTTTATACCCATTGTTCTCTAAATATTGATACATCTTATACTTATCAAAAGCTAATTCAACCGCATCAAAATTCGAAATTAATGGTGTTACTCCTACCGCTAAAAATTTTTCTCTGTTTTTTGCAATTAAGCTTAATTCTGGATCTATTAAGGAAAATAAACAGTTAATATCTTCTTTCTTACAAACTTCGATTAATTTCTCTATATATGTAGGGTCGTCAATCCTTGGCATTATATAATATTTGTCAGCTTCATATATTGCTGGTGCTAATTCACTCATATCAGTTGCTAGAACTCTGCCAATATTTTTAAATTCTTTTTTGAAATATTGTATAATTTTATTTCTTGTTCCTGCACTTAATATTAATATATTCATTTATAAATTCCTCTCACTAAAATTCTGTCTGATAATTGCATATCTTTTTCTATCTATTAGTTTATTATTATGCAACAAATCTTGAACAAAAAATCCTTCTTGTTCAAGTCCAACTTTTTCATATAATCTGCATGCCGCTGTATTTTCGGCGTCCACATTTAGGTATACCTTATTTAAATTCAGTTCACTAAATCCATATTTCAAGACTAAATTTATGGACTTAAATGCAATTCCTCTACGTTTATAATCTGCATTACCTATTGTTATATATAATTCTGCTTTCATATTTATTCTATCAATCTGTAATAGTCCAATTAGTCCAACTGGAATCGAATCGTACTCAATGATACAATCAATTCTTTTCGACTTATCTTTGGTTTTGTACCAATTTAAAGTATCTTTATAATTCAAAGGAATATCATAATGTAGAAAAGTATTATTCCTCGGATCGTTAATCCATTCGATTTTGTTTTTAATATCATTTTCTTTAAAGTCTCTAATTAAAATATGATCTTCATTTATATACATTTATTTAAAAGCCCTTTCTTTTTTATTTTTTCTTTGATCAATGAATTTTCCTACAACAAATTCATTGCCCATAAGTATGTCTTCCCTTTTTATTGTCTTCTTTATTGTTTTAAATATTATTTTCAAGTCACTATAGAAAGAAATTTTCTTTATATATTCAGTATCATATTTTAGTTTTTCTTCCCAACTTATTGCATTTCTCCCATTTACTTGTGCTAGCCCTGTTAGTCCTGGTCTTACATCATGCCTATGTTTTTCTTCTTCTGTATAGTATGGCAAATATTCTACTAACAATGGTCTTGGTCCTACTATTGCCATATCTCCTTTTATTATATTTATTAGTTCTGGTAGCTCGTCTAAGCTTGTGCTTCTTAAGAATTTTCCAAATTTTGTTAGTCTATACTCGTCCGGTAATAGGTTTCCATCTATATCTCTTTTATCTGTCATTGTTCTAAATTTGTACAGTGTAAATATTTTTTCGTTTTTTCCTGGTCTTTTTTGTTTGAATATTATAGGACTTCCTAGGTTTATTCTTACTAATATTCCAATAATTATCATTAATGGCATTAATACTATTAATGCCATTAGACTTAATATTAAGTCTAATATTCGTTTTATGTATTTTGCGTACATTATGTTCTCCCCTTTTGGTTTTAATGGCCCTATCTACTAACACTATTCAAAGCATTTTTTTATTATATCTATTACTCTTTCTTGCTCTTCTTCTGTCATCTTGGTATCTGATGGTAAACATACTCCTCTGTTAAATAAGTCCTCCGATACTGATGTTCCATCATTTTTTGCTGTTATAAAGTCATATTCTTTAAATACTGGTTGTAAATGCATTGGCTTCCATACTGGTCTTGAGTCAATATTTTCCTTTTCTAGTGTTTCCATTATATTTAGTGGCTTAACTTTTGAGTCTTTGTCAATTGTCATTACAGATAGCCAATGATTTGGCTTTGTATTTTTTGGTATTGGTTGCATTTTTATTTCTTTTACTTTTTCTAATTCATTTTTATATTTATTGTATATTTCAGTTTTCTTCTCTATTCTTTTATCTAAAACCTTTAGTTGACCTCTACCAATTCCTGCACAAATATTGCTCATTCTGTAGTTATAACCAATTTCTTTATGTTCATAGTGTCTCACTGGCTCTTTGCTTTGTGTTGCCCAAAATCTAACCTTTTTTATTCCATCTTCATTATTAGAAACTAGCATTCCGCCACCACTGGTTGTTATTATTTTATTTCCATTAAATGAAAATACCCCATATTCTCCAAAAGTTCCAGTTTGTTGACCATTATATATTGAGCCTAAACTTTCTGCTGCATCTTCAATTAAAGGCACATTATGTTTTTTACAAATTTTTATTATTTCATCCATTTTAGCTGGTGTGCCGTATAAATGTACTACAATTACAGCTTTTGGATTTGGATATTTTTCAAATGCTTTTTCCAAAGCCAATGGGTCCATATTCCATGTTTCATATTCGCTATCTATAAATACTGGTGTAGCATTTTGATATATTATTGGGTTACATGTTGCCGAAAATGTTAATGATGAGCAAAATACAATGTCTCCTTGCTTTACATTTAATGCTTTTAATCCTAAGTGTATTGCCGCAGATCCTGCTGATAGTGCTGCCCCAGTTTTTACTCCAACATAATTTGCAATTTCTTCTTCAAATTTGTTTACATTTTCCCCTAATGGTGCTATCCAATTTGTGTCAAATGCTTCTTTTATAAATTGCTGTTCATAACCTTCATCTGACATATGTGGTGAAGCTAATAATATTTTTTTACTCATATTGGTCATCGTCCCCTCTTTTGTAATTTATAATAACTATATACGTTATACAGCTACATTTATATTTTCTTTCATTTTTTTGTTAACTTCTTCTGGTTCTTTGTATGTTGGCACTACTTGTTTCATTGTGCTTTTTATTTTGCCTATACTTATACTTTCATCTTGTATTATTTCTTTCAATTTTTCTAATTTTATTAACAATTGTTTATAAGTTATGCTTGATGGTTGTCCAATAAATATTTTATCGTGTGATGTTTTTGTAAGTCCTTCCTCTGACATTAATAATTCTTCATATAATTTCTCTCCTGGCCTCAACCCTGTAATTTTTATTTCTATATCCACATTTGGCTCTAGTCCAGATAATTTTATTAAACTAACTGCCAAATCATAAATTTTTACTGGTTCTCCCATATCCAATACGAAAACTTCTCCGCCTTTTGCATAACTCATTGCCTGTAGCACTAGGCTTACAGCCTCTGGTATTGTCATAAAAAATCTTGTTATATCCCTGTGCGTTACTGTTACAGGGCCACCGTTCGCTATTTGTTTCTTAAATAACGGTAATACTGATCCATTACTTCCCAACACGTTTCCAAATCTAACTGCTGCAAATTCTGTTTTGCTTTTTTTATTAAATGCTTGTATAATCATTTCGCACATTCTTTTTGTAGCACCCATTATATTTGTTGGATTTACAGCTTTGTCTGTTGAAATTAATACAAATCTTTTTACATTGTATTTGTCTGCACAATTTGCCATATTATATGTACCAAAAACATTGTTTTTTATTGCCTCTAATGGACTTACTTCCATCAATGGAACGTGCTTGTGTGCAGCCGCATGAAATACTAAATATGGGTTATATTGTTTAAAAACTTGCTCAAGTTTTTGCTTATCTCTTACGCTTCCTACTATTGCATCAATTTCAAATTTCTCATCATAATGATTTTGCTTTAATTCCATTTCTATATTGTATAAATTATTTTCGTATATATCAAAAATTATTAATTTGCTTGGATTAAATTTGGCTATTTGCCTGCATAATTCTGAACCTATTGAGCCTCCACCACCTGTTACTAATATAGTTTGTCCTTTTATCAATTCTTCTATATTGTCATTTGATAATGTTATGGGTTCTCTGCCTAATAGGTCTTCTATTTCTATATCTCTTAAATTCTGTAGTAAGTTTTTATTTTTTATTATATCAGACACACTTGGTAATACTCTAATTTTTACTCCTGTTTCTTGACATATATTTAATATTTCTTTTTTGTTTTTGCTATCAATATTGCTTATTGAAAAAAAGATTATATCTATATTATTTTGTCTGCATATATTTGCTATGTCATATCTATTTCCTAATATTTTTATTCCTGAAATTGCATAATTCATTTTGTTTGGATTATCATCTATTAGTCCTACTATATTATAGTGACATCTCATAGTGTTCTTTATAGTTTTTATCATTTCACTTGATGCTTCTCCTGCTCCTATAATAAGTATATTTTTTCTTTCTACTTGTTCATTTTTTACTGGATGTAATTCATTTAATGTAAATCTTATAATAACTCTATATGAAACTACCATTACAGCTGTTAATATTGTTGCAAGCACTATTTCTCTGTAGCCTATTAATGGGGCTTTAAACAAAAATTTTACTAACACTAATATTGCTCCAGAAAGTATAGACATACTAATATATTTTATATAATCAAATCCGTTTTCGAATCTAGTTATATTTCTGTATACATCTAGTAGATTAAAAGTAATTAGATACACAAATAAAGAAACTACTACTGTATTGTAAAACATATTTAAGTATTGCAAATTTGTCGTTGGGTTTCCTTTTATTAAGCAACTACTAATAATGTATGAAGAATTAATTATGATTATATCTATTATGTATAAAACCATTGCTCTATACTTTTTTAATAATTTCATTGTTTCCCCCCTATTTGTCTTGCTCTTTTTACCTATACCCCGTTTTTTGTATTATCTTCTCGCTTATTTCTTTTAATTTATTTGTTACTTTATATTCTTTTTCTGAAAATAGTTCTTCATGTAATTTTACAACATTCTCTTCTAATGTTATTGGTGGTCCATACCATACTCCATTTAATGTTATTCCCTGTGTTTTATATGGCCAGCCTTTACTTTCTACTATTTTATATGAAGCTACAGTTGGTATTAAAGAAAGTATTTCTTTTGTCTCTATATTTGTATATATAAGTGGTAATAATTTATCTGCTAATGTATTTAGTTCTAATATACTCATTGTTTTTGCTTTTTCAAATGCTGCTGTAAGCACTTTTCTCATTCTTTCTGTTCTTGCATAATCATTGTCTATTTTTCTTATTCTTGCAAATGCTAATGCTTGTGCTCCTGTTAGTTCATATGTTCCACCTTCTACTATTCCAGGAATTTGTGTTGCCTCTGCATCTGTTACTGTTAATTTTATACCACCAATTTCGTCTATTATTTCTTGTGTTGATGTAAAGTTTACGGTAGCAAACTCTGTTATATTTAAATCTAAATTTGTATTTAATGTACTCATTGACAAAGCTGGACCTCCGTAGGCATATGCATGGTTTACTTTGTCTAATCCATGGTTTGGTATGTCTAAATATGTATCTCTATATACAGATACTAGTTTTATTTCCTTATTTTTTTGATTTATACTTGCTATTATTATACAGTCTGATCTACTTCCTTCATATGTTCCTGCTGTATCTATTCCAAATAGTGCTATATTCCTATATTCTACTAAGTTTTCTTCTATTCCTTCTGTTACTTCTATTTCGTGTGGTTGTATTGGCACATAATTTAATTTTTTTATTTTGTTTACTATATATACTCCCGCTCCTACGGCTACTAGGGCTAATATTAATATTATAATAAGTAATACTTTTAATAATTTTTTCATATTTCCTCTTCTTTCGATTGTTTTTTCTTCAATTATTACTATATATCAAGGGTCGAATAAAGTCAATAATAATCGAGCAAAAAATTTTACCAATTGTTACTAGTTTAATCTCTTCTTCCGTAAGGCTAAGTAAAGCTTTCTTATATTTGCGTGCTTTCTATTGTTTTAAGTATTTTTTCTATTAGAATATATATAAACGTCATTATTTCAAAATATTTCTTTAAGACTTCACTTGGATTATCTTTTGTTGAAAAAACTTCAAACATGCTTTCCGTATCAAATAGCACATACATTTTGTTTTGTTTAATAATTATATGAAAATCAATTTTATATTTATTATAAATATCTAATAAACCTTCCTGTATATCAGATGTTAACAGTTGCATAGCAATTATGTTATTATCTGTATATACATTGAATATTTTTTCAAATCCATATGAATCCATTTCTAACCTTTGTGTTTTTTTAATTGATGATGAATAATCTCTAGTAATATTCAAATTAGAATTAATTGATTTTTCAAGTTCTATTTTTCCAAAAAGTCCTCCAAATATAGTCATAATTTTTTTCTCTTCATTTCCGTCTTTGTCCTTCTCCACTGTAATTCTTTGTACCAACAAGTCTGCCATTTTTATATTTTGATTATTTATTTTTCCCTCAAAATAATCATCTGATACATAACTATTATAGTAGCCTCCATAATTCGCCTCATCAAAAATATCACTTGGCATTTCTTTCAATGGAATATAATCTAATTCATCAATGAAATTTTGCAACATTTTTTCTATTATTTTTTCTTTATATTCTTGATTAGATTTTATAATCTCTTTTGAAATTTTTGACTCTGTATTTATTAATTTGGTTATTATTATTACAAATAAAATAAACATTGGTATTATTAAACGTATTAGTTTTGTATTATAACATATTAAATAAAATAAACTCAAAATAATTGTTATCATTACAATTGTTGTGATTATTGTTATTTTTTTCTTTCTCTTTTTCAAATTTTCCCAATTATCTATCATTTCATTTTTGTTTATATCTATGCTTGAAAAGAAATCATCAAAATTTTTATATTTCATTACATATTTTCTCCATCTATTTTAATATTTTCTTTTTTATATTCTTCTATCTGGAAAAATTCTTTTTCTTTAAATCCAAATATACCTGCAACTATATTGCTAGGAACAGTTTGAATTGCTGAGTTATATCTTTGTACATCTGTATTATATATTCTTCTAGCTGCTTGTAATTGACTTTCCATTTTTACCAGATTATTTTGTAAACTTATAAATTGTTCGCTTGCTTTTAATTCTGGATAATTTTCTGCTATTGCAATTACTTTATTTAAGCTCTTGTTTAATTCTCCTGCTTTTTTCAAATTTTGATTTTTTGCATATTCTGTTCTTTGTTTTGTAATATTTTCTAGAAGCTGTTTTTCGTGTTTTGCATATCCTTTTACACATTCTACTAAATTTGGTATTAAATCGAATCTTTGGTTTAAATAAATATCTATTCCAGATTCAGAACTTTTTACTTTGTTTTGTAATTTAATAATTTTATTATATTCTTTTATAATTAAAATAACTAAAATTGCAATTACAACAAGTGTCATCAATATTATTGTATCCATATTTATTCCCCCTTATTTTTCAATTATGGCCTTATTAATTAGTCCATTTTCATCATATTCATAAATAATTTCATAAGTTGTTCCTTTAGAAAACTTCTTTTTCATCTTTCTAAGTTCACTGGCATCATTTGTTTCTGTATCTGCAAAGTTTACCGTTATAATATGCTCAGGATTTTCTTCATTTGATTTAATAACTGTATCCAAAAAATTATTCATGAAAAATCCATCAGTACTACCATAATATAATGTTTTAAATTTACTGTTAAAAGAATCTACGTTATATTCTTTTTCTGTTTCTTGAAATTTTCCAAATATCATACCAAATATATCTGAAAAAGAATATTGTTCAAATAATTCTACTATAGAGTTTGGTACTATCTGATTGGATACTTTCTCAAATTTATTTAATACTTTGTTAATGGTTATTGCACCTATTCCAAGGATAACAAATATTAATATAATTACTATTATAATTATTTTCGTTGGTCTTCCATTATTATTAACTTTAGATTCCTTCTCAGCTGGCTCTGTATTTTCGTCTAGCAAGTCGTTAGCTGTTACATTAAATATTGTTGCCATTTTAGTTAATTTGTCTGCATCCGGAGTTGTTTGTCCTAATTCCCATTTTGAAACTGTTTGTCTTGTCACATCAAGTTTCTCTGCTAATTCCTCTTGTGACCATGCATTTCTCTTTCTTAATTTAATTATTTTTTCTTCAAGTTTCATTTCTATAAATCCCCCTATTTTTTATTTATATTGTGTTTATTCTCTTGTGACTAATTCAATTATACTATTTGTCAATTCTTATTTCAAGCAACTAATGTTGGAATTTTGTCACTTTTAGTTAACATTTGTCTATTCTATGCTTTTTTTGTCTCCCTTGTAAATTTCAAAAAAAATACACTTGCTATCAAGTGTATTGTGGTGCACCAGGAGGAATTCGAATCCCCGACCTCTCGGTTCGTAGCCGAGTGCTCTATCCAGCTAAGCTACTGGTGCATAAATTTTAACCTTAATTAGTATAGCATATATATCTTAAAAAAACAATACTGGTATTGATTATTATTTTAATTTGTGAAATAATATATTTTATTAAGGAGGGAACTTTATGCGAAAGTTTTTTAAATGTTTTTTGCTTGGGCTCATTTTTCTTTTTGCTATTAGTTTAAATAAATGTGTAAAAGCAAATTCTATCAATTCTATTTCTATGGACATTTACATAGATAAAAATGGTGACGCTAATATAACTGAGACTTGGAATTGTTATTCTGATAGTGGCACAGAGGTATATCATCCTTATTATAACTTAGGTAATTCACAAATTATAAACCTATCTGTAAAAGAAGGCTCAGACTATTACTCTACTATTTCTAATTGGGATACTAGTGCAGATTTTTCAGATAAAGCTTATAAATGTGGTATTAATTATATTGATAATGGAGTTGAATTATGTTGGGGAATTAGTGATTATGGTTCTCATACTTATACAGTCAATTATACTATTACAAATTTTGTCTCTACTTTGTCTGATGCTCAAATGGTTTATTGGACTTTAATTCCTCACGACTTTTCTAACAGGATTGATAAAACTTATATTAAAATTTATGCTGATTTTGATATTCCTGATACTGTTGATGTTTGGGGATATGGTAATTATGGTGGCACTGCTTATGTATATGATGGCTATATAGAAATGCAGTCAGATGGTCCATTAGAAAAATATGAGTATATGACAATATTAGTTAAATTTCCATTAGGATCTTTCGATTCTACCAATATTATAGATAATGATTTTGAATATTATTACGATATGTCAAAAGAAGGTAGTACTGCTTACGATAGCTCTTCTAACAATTACTCAACTAACTTTTTTAAAGATGTATTTTTACCAATATTCTTGATATGCTTTTTTGTTATTATTTTTATTATAATTGGACTTCTTATTTATGGTGAAACTACTAGATATAATTTTAAACTATCTAAAGAAGAAAAAAAAGAGGCACCATATTATAGAGATATCCCATGTGACGAAGATATATTCAGAGCCTATTATGTCGCTAATAAATTTAAACTTTTTAGAAATCGAACCGATATATTAGGTGCGTTTATCTTAAGATGGATAAAAAGTGGTTTAGTTAAGGTGGAAAAGCGAATTGTTGGCACAATTATAAAAAAAGAGGATTCTGTTATAATTTTTAATACTTTAGGACACACTTTTTCTAATAAACACGAAAAAAAAATATTTAATATAATGTATAAAGCCAGCAAAGATGGTATTTTAGAAAGGAAGGAATTTAAAAATTGGTGTAGCAACAACTATTCAACAATTTTTAATGTTTTTGACGATATTACATCAGATGAAGAGAAAAGATGTATTAATGAAAGGCTTATATCTATAGATACTGTTAAATCATTTAATCTTCTTTCACGTAAAGAATATAATGCAAGTGATAAGTTAAAAGAACAAGCTATTCAACTTGCCGGCTTTAAAAGATATTTGAATGACTATACTCTTATATCTGACAGGGAAGCTATAGAAGTTCATTTATTTGAAGAATATCTAATATATGCACAGATGCTTGGTATTGCACAAAAAGTAGCTAAACAATTTAAGGATTTATATCCTGAAATTATAGAACATTCTAGTTTCAACTCTTACAATGACTTTTTGTTTATATATTCATATGTAAACTCTGGAATAACTGCTGCAAATACCGCAAGAATGAGAGCAGAAAGCTATTCTAGTGGCGGAGGAGGATTTTCTTCTGGCGGTGGAGGCGGCGGTTCCTTCGGTGGCGGAGGAGGCGGCGGTGGATTCCGTTAAACCTTATATTTTTTTAAAAGCATTTAAGCTGACAACTTAAATGCTTTTTTTATCGTATTTATTTAAGTAATATACCTAAAATATCTCTACATAAACTCTATATAATTCAAAATATTTTCTTAATAATAATATATTTCTATTAAAATTTATCTTTTTTTTTGCTAAAGTATTGCCAAAAGTGTTTTTCTGTGCTATATTATATTAGTAGTTTGAATTTCGAGGTGTAGCGCAGTTGGTAGCGCGCGTGGTTTGGGACCATGAGGTCGCAGGTTCGATCCCTGTCACCTCGACCATATTTAGAGCTGTTTTCAAGAAAATTCGAAAGAACTTGAAAGCAGTTTTTATTATATAAAAATACTATTTTCTAAGGTTTTAGAGAATAGTATTTTTTTAGTTTAATTCTAAAAGGAAAATCCTGAAATGGTAGCTACAATTGATTCTATTAATGTAGAGTCTACTGTAGAAGTCATTGGCATCGCAAATCTGAACCCCTACGTGAAAAACGGCGGTATTGAATTCATTCCTGAATCCATTTCTGTCGTCAGTGTCGCTGCTGCTGGTCTTCCGATTGACAGCAATAGCTCTCCTGAGCTTCGTATGGATTGGCGGTATCTGGATCTTCGCAATCCTAAAAATCTTCTGATTTTTGAATTGCAGACAGTCATCGAACATGCAATGAGGGAGTATTGGATGAACAATGGTTTCATTGAAATTCATACTCCAAAACTGATGAGTACTTCAAGTGAATCTGGCAGTGAACTTTTTAAGCTTGACTATTTTGGAGGGAAGGCTTACTTGTCTCAATCTCCGCAGTTCTATAAGCAGATGGCTATGAATGCTGGTTTTGAAAAAATCTTTGAGATTGGTCCGGTCTTTCGTGCTAATCCCAGCTTCACTGCACGTCATGAAACAGAGTTCATTAGTGTAGATGCAGAGATTTCTTGGATTAACTCTCATGAAGATGTTATGAAACTGGAAGAAGAATGGATTGCCTATTTTATGGCAAAGGCACAAGAAAAACTTGGCGAAAAGGTTTCTGCTCTTTATGGCATCACAATCGAAGTACCCAAGCTTCCGTTTCCTCGAATTTCTCTTGCCAAAGCAAAAGAGATTATTCGTGAACGTGGATATGTGTCTCCCAAAGACGATGACCTTAATCCTGAGGATGAAAAAATTCTTTCCGAATATGTTAAGGAAAAATTTGGTCATGACTTTGTCTTTGTTACAGACTATCCTGTTTCTGCTCGTCCGTTCTACCACATGCGTCACGAAAACAATCCTACACTGACTAAGAGCTTCGACTTGCTTTATCGCGGTCTCGAAGTAACAACTGGTGCTCAAAGAGAGCATCGTTATGATGTCTTGAAGGCACAAATTCTCGAAAAGCAGGAAACTGAGAACGATGCAAAATTACTTGAATCTCTCAAATATTACCTGCAATTCTTCGAATACGGAACTGTCCCTCATGGTGGTTATGGTTTTGGTTTGTCCCGTCTGATTATGAAACTCCTTGAGCTTCCCAACATTAGAAGTGCGACATTCTTGTCTCGTAACCCTAAAAGACTTACACCTTAACCCTATCACGTTGTCATTTATGACAGCAAAAAAACAGAAGCAAGCAGTTATTTACTGCTTTCTTCTGCCATTTTATTCTTGTTCAGTTTTCTTATTCAATATTTTCATGCTATTTAATGATGTTTACTTCACTATTATTTATTATATATAAATCCCCTTTTATAATATCTATTTCTTTTTCATTACTAACTTTTAAAGCAGTATTATTTGTTATTCCATAAATTTTAAATTTATTTGATGCAGGAAAGAGTTCACTTTTTAATAATTCACCATTATTAATTTCAAAATGTGGCTCAAAAGTGTAATCTATTCTACCAATTCCATAATAAATCTTTGTATTTTCTACACCATCATCAATATCCTTTGAACATATTGATATCTTTCCTAAATTTATAGCACCTGCACTTACCCCTATAACTGCACCCTGAAATTCTTTTATTTTTTCAGATATATTCAATTTAGAAATAAATTCAAATTGTCTAATTGTATCTCCTCCCATTAAAAAGATTATATCTGCATTATTAATTTTTTCTTCAAGTGTCTCCTCATTCATATTTACATCAAAAATATCTACATTTTCTATATCAATTCCTATCTCTCTAAACCATTCAACATCCGTATTTACATATTTATCTGTTTTACTATTTTTTCCCATTCCTCCTGGAATAAAAATTATATTTTTACAATCCTTTAAATCCTTTTGAAATACTCTACTTACTTCTTTGCCAAAATGTTCTTCTACTGAAAAACCGCTAAAAATATATGTTATTTTTTTCATATTATCCCCCCATATTCTTCATATAATCAATACTAACCAATAACATTATAATACAAATCACGAAAAGAGTAAATACGATTATATTTATTATTTTCTCTATTATATACATTATCAAATATATAAATTTTTTTAATTCCAGCATCATATATCCTATTTAAATGTTTTAAGCTATCATCAACAAAAATATCAATATTATTTTCTAGACAAGCCTTCCCTTTATTTGCTTCTTCAATAATAAATTTATCAAACGGAATATTATTAATTTTTAGCCAATTCAGAGTTTCATTATATGTATCCCTCATCTCTGTTGACTTTCTTCCCGTAATTATATATATTTCATGACCAAGTTTTTTTATATTATTAAGATATTCTACAGCATCATCCCTTGGTTTAATAATATTTAGTACTTCCATTTGTATATATTTTTTGAATTTTACATAATCATCTTTTTCCCAATCGAAAATCTCAGAAATCCTATATGCATTTTCATTTTTTATTCCTTTTCCTAAAATATAATCATTATACTGTAATCCATATTTAATTATTTCATTATGCAAATTTGTAATTGTACCATCTATATCTACACCTATTTTCATATTAACTTCACCTATTTTTATTCATACTTTATAGATAATTGTTGAACCTTCATCTTCAAATTTAAAATCTAGAACCTTATAGTTTTGACTAAATTCTTCAAATTGTTTATGATTTTGTCTAGGAACATAAAATAGAAAAAAACCGCTTCCTCCTGCACCTAATAATTTCCCACCAGTAGCACCTTTTTCTAGAGCTTTTTTGTAAATATCATCTAATCTATCATTAGATATTCCTGAAGCCAAACTTTTTTTTAAGTTCCAATTCTGATTTAGTACTTCACCTAATACATCTATATTTCCATCATATAGTGCCCTTTTTAAGACTGGAACCAAGTCGCATATTTTTTGTTGATTCTCAACATTTGTACCTTTCTTTATTCTTTTTGCTTGTTCATCTAAAATTTCATATGATTTATGCTCTCCTCCAACGTAAATCATATATAAATTATTTTGCAATGCTTCTAATGTCTCTGGTTTTAATTCAATCTTTTCAACATAAACTGAACCATCTTTATTAAATTGATAATATTTCAATCCTCCAAAGGCAGCAGCCCATTGATCTTGTTTTCCGACTGATTTATTCCCTGTATTTCTTTCAATTTGCCAAGCATAGTTTGCTAATTGGGTACAAGTTAATTTTTTTTCATTTTTATATTCGTTTATTGCATTAAGTGTACCTATTGTAAATGTACTTGAAGAGCCTAATCCAGTTCCTTTTGGAACATCAGAAGTAGATATTATTTCTACTCCATGAATATTATATTTTTCTATAATTTTCTTTAATATATCATTGTTAATTTCTTTATACCTAGCAATGTTTTCTATATTATCTAAATATTTTAGCTTTATTTCATCTTCGTCAAAATTTTTTTTGCATATAACATAAATATATTTATTTATAGTTGTACTTATAACACATCCACCATTATTTTCATAATATGATTCTAAATCGCTACCTCCTCCGCAAAAACTAATTCTAAATGGTGTTCGTGTAATAACTATATTATTTGTAGTATTCAATAATCTACCCCCTCTTAAACTAATTCTTAACATTTTTTATATTTCTCGCGTGCACTTTCTAAAGAATCTATTCCTACATTATTTTTTATCGGTGCATATTCTTTGTATCTATCAACTCTATATATTATCATATCATTAAGTATATCGAAAAAGTCGAATATAAAACTTTCAAATTTGTATGCATTTAGTTTATTTGGTACTACTAATTCTCCATTTTTGTCCATATAATTACATTTTTTATATGCTAAATGATATTTAACCTTTTTCATTGATAATTTTTCTAAATCATCAACTCTATATATATTCCATAACAAATGTGCATCTGCATAAAGCAATTCGTTTCCTTTTTTCTTTTTTGCTAATTCTTTGCTTATTTCTGAATATTCTATAACTCCAACTTTTCCATTTTTCTTACAAAAGACGCCCATTTTCTCTTCTGGATCTTCTTTTTTTATTGATTTTCCTATACTTTTTACACCTTTATCTATCATAATACCAAGTGGCACTTCGTCAATTGGTTTCATTAAAATATTATCCAATCCTGTAATCAAAAGATATTTTATTTTTCTTTTTTTCAACTTTGAAATTACACCATTTTTCTTCATGCAATAAAAACATTTCCATGTCCATTTGAAGCAAATTTAATCTGCCTATTTTCATCAACAATTAAATTTTTATTTTCCAAAAACATTGGCAACTCGTCTTGAACAAAAAATCTAATATATTCTTTTCTGTTAAAATATTTGTTTTCTTCAAAATATTTTACTGTCTCATTATTATTCTTTTTTGAGGTCATAATGTACAAGGGGACTTTACAAGAATACTTTTCTTCAATTTTTTTTATTTTTTCTATATATAAAGAAAAAAATGTAATATTTTCATCAGGAAATATTTTATATATTCCTTTAGGTCCATTAAAGCCCAACCTTGTCCCTTGTCCTCCCGCTAAAATAACTATCGCATATTCATTTCTTTTCAAAGCTTCAGTTCCAATATTAAAGTATCTTTCCTTGTTTGCAATGTTGTTCTGATCTATATATGTTATTGGTCTTATATTATCAATTTTTTCTTCTCTATATCTTTTTCTTTTAAATAATTCATGCACTCATCAAAATTAATATTTTCTAATTCCAAAGCTATCTGTTCTTTATCTGATTCATTAAAATTTTCAATTACTTCACTAAAATATTTTTGCTTATTATTACATAATACCTCATTTATATCCATAATACCTTTTCACTTTCTCCTATATACTCTTTATCACTTACAGTTGCAATTAGTTGCGTGTTATTTTTATTAATTGTTTTATCTAATAATAACTCTTCTATGATATTAACTAATTTTTTAGAAAACTTTTTATCAATATCATCAATAATTATTATACTTCCATTTTTTATAGCATCAATTATTCTAGGAACATAAAGCAATATATTTTGAATAGATGAAGATTCATTCATAAAATTCACTTCATTTCCATCTTTATATATGCTTATGATATTTTTTTCTTTTGCAATAAAATCTTGATAATTTTTATTAATTTTATTTAGAACCTTTAAAACTAATTTCTTTTCTTTATTTAATTTCTCAATAACATTATCATTAATTATTAAACTATTTAATGAACTATCAATTACTACTATATTACTTAAATATTCATATAACTTATTTACTTTTTCATTTTTCTTTGAAATTATTAAAGTAGATATTAACGGAACACTATCATCTATATACTTTTCAATTTCACATTCTTTAAGCATATTACTTTCCTGAATTTCTTTACCATTTCTTTTAAATACAATTTTCCCATCTACTTCTAGCCACTCCTTGTCAACATTAATGTTATTTAATTCGTCTTTGTTTAATTCTAAACTATATTTATATACTATATTGTTCATTTCTACAGTTATTTCAAATAAACACCTCTTATCATCTTTTTCAAAATTTGAAATAAAGTTTTTGTAAAATGATATTTGCTCTTTTAATATATATTGTGCTGGCGAAATTATATGAGAAATAGCAAAAATTATCGAATCTAAAATACTTGTTTTTCCACAATTTTCTTTTCCACATATAAAAAATATATTAGTTTTCAAATTTAACTCTATTTCTTTATTTATATATTTATAATTATTTATTTTATAATTTAACAACATCTATCAAATTCTCCTACTTCTTTTACATTTTTATGTTCAATAATATACATATGTCCTTCAATTACTTCATATTTATTATCTGAAATTTTTGTTCCAATATCATTTGAAATTCCATACAATTTTATTCTACTAGAAATATATTTTAATTCAGGATTTAATTCAAAATCTCTTTCCATATTAAAATGAGGTTCAAAAGTATAATCAATTCTTCCTATTCCTTTATAAATACTAGTTTTTTCAATTCCCTTTAAGGTATCCTTTGAACAAACGGATATTTTTCCTAAGTTAATTGCACCTGCACTAATCCCTATAACAATACCATTTGCATCTCTAATAATTTCTTTCAATCCATTTTCTTCTAAAAATTGATTTTGTTGAACTGCAAATCCACTCATCAAAAATATAACATTTGCATTTATTAGAATATTTTTCATTTCTTCTTGAGAATAAATATCTTTACCTAAAACATAAACTTTCTGAAATTCTATTCCTATTTCTTTGAACCATTCAAGATCTCTTGCTATAAAACGTTCTGTTTTGGAAGAAATCCTATATTCTCCAGGGACAAAAACTATACTATTAGTTTCTTTCATGTCATGTTTAAAATATGCACTAATTTTGTTTCCAAACTTTTTTTCTTTAGTAAAACCACAAAAAATATATGTTTTCTTCATATACGAAATCCTCTATCTTCACATTATCGTTCTTCACTCATATCTTCTAAGCTAATGGCATGTACTAGCTCTCCATTAGGTAGATTAGTAGGAAATAATTGAACAAATTTCATATTATTAGTACCAGATAAAAACTGTGCAAATCTATCCACTCCGATTGCAAATCCTCCTAATTTAGTTTTAGAATGTTCATCATTAAATTTTAGAGTTTCTAATAAAAATGCATACTGTTCTGGATCATATCCCATTCTTCTTATTGCTTCATATTGTGTTTTGAAATCACTAATTCTTTCATCTCCACCTAAAACTTCAACAACTCTATCAGGTGTGCATACTAACAAATCAAAACTGTTACATTTTAGTCTACACAATTCTTCATCAGTCAAATTCAAAAAACTAAAATTTTCTTCTAAACTACTTTTAGGTTTACTCATAATATGATGTGTTGGTTTTATTATTCCATTTTTGCATTCCGCATAAGGCATATCACTAACCCAATATCCTAATAGTTCTGTCGCATTTGTTTCTTCTCTTTTTCCAGTTAAACTAATTAATTCATCTCTTATCTCTCGTACTCTTTCAATTGGATACTTATCAACAAAAACTATCTGTTCCCCTAGAATCTCACACACTTGTATTTTTGAAATAAATGGTAAAATTTGTTTCATTTCTTCTGGACTAGCAATTCCAATACTATAACGACCATCTTTTTCTTCTATTAAAAATCCATTTTTTAAATTTGGACAATCAGTGCCATACAATTTAACTAAATTTTCATAGGAATATATTTCATCTACAGTTAATGCAATTCCAACAATCTCTCTAAAACATGTCTCAACAATCCTTCTAGCAACACTTCTTATTTCTTCTTCACGTTTATTAGCAAATTCAATATCAATTTGTTGAAAAATATTACTATGTGTTGCATCCGTTTTCTCTCCTCTATAGCAATCTACAATCCTAAAATTAGTACCAATCGTTGTAGCTGCCGCTTCTTTTTGAATTTGAGGGGATTGAACTAGTGAATAGCTTTTATTCGTATATGGATTTCTAGCAACAAAATTTTCTGAACTATATTCATCAATACTTGTTTCTAATGGTGGTAACCAAATATATGTAGCATCTGATTCAAACAATATTCTTTGAGTTATCTCTCTTATCTTGCTTCCCATTAATAATCCTCTACGAATATCCTCATTTGTGTAAACCTCTTGTAGTCTTTCTGAATATGTATCCAATTTTACTTTTAATTTTTTATTTGTTATACTTTTTTTAAATTCTTCATAAAGAACTTCATTTCCCATAGTTTTATCTCCTATTATTTAGTATTATTTTCACTTTTCTGATAAATTTCTTTTTATCTAATAACAATTCTTTTATTGGTTTTAATTTTTTTTCAAATTCTTCTTCATTGGCATATACTTTTACATATCCTTCTTTCCCATATCTATTATTGAAATCTTTATAAATTAATTCATAAATTTCATCAATGTTTTTTTCTTGATTTTTACTAATCAAATATGTATATGTACGCTTAACAGCATCTTCAAAGCAATCAAATTGCCTATCTGCAGTGGCTACAATTTTTCCATATATACTTCTAGGATTTCTTTTACTGGAAGCTCTATGGTCAAGTATTGCTTCATATATTATTTTGCGTTCCTCTTCTGAAAAGTTATTTTCCCAAAATTTATCTTTATAGAAATATTCCGCTGAAATTTTTTCATGTATATCTCTATCCTTAAATACTCCAACATCATGATATGCTGAAATTGTGTACAAAATATCTTCGTTTAAGTTATATTTTTTTCCTAATTGCAAACTATAATTTATAACATTATTAATATGTGATAATGAATGACTCTCATCATTATTTTCATATAATGGTAATACTTTACTATTTATATAATTTTCTATTTCTTTGTTCATTTAAATTTCCTTTATATAATTTTGCATTTATTCGCTAAAGTAGCATAAACATGCCATGTTTTACATCCACCAAAGCATTCTTTTTTTTCTCTTGTTTTACAATTTTGACAATTATCAAATGGATATAATGAATATTTTTCTCTAACCTCAGCAGGATATCCATTTAACCAAATATTCCAAAATTCTTCTTCTGTATATGTTTCTAATTTACTATAATCCTTATAAATGTTCATCAATACATTTTTTACCCAATGTGAACATCCTAAAACATCTCCCCCAGGTTCAATAACAACTGTATTTCCTTGAACAAGTTCACATCCTGTTCCTATTTGATGTTTTTCACGCATTTCCTTGAATTTTTCTTCATTAAAAAAACAAATCGGTATTTTATTTTTTTCGCAATTAAATATAAATGTTACACCCAAATCATCTTGCATATCATATAATTGCTCGGTAATCTTAGCTAAAGCTTTAGGACTTGCATCAAATCCTGTATTAAATTCTTCCACAACATTTGGAATTCCATAATTTATATAAATTCTACGATATCCCATTTTAGCAATTGTTTTTACATCCTCAATAATAGTATTTATATTTTCTTCTCCAACTGTGAACATCGGATAAAATTTCCAATCATATCTTTTTATATTTTCTAAAGCTTTGATTAATTTATCATAACTTCCTTTTACATTAGTTATTGATTCATGTATTTCTTTATTTAAAGAAAACATACTCAAACATCCACCTATTAAACCATCCTCAAATAATTTGTTTCCAAACTCACTATCAGATAACATTAATCCATTAGTTACAATCCAAGAAGTTATATTCTTCGAGATTGCATATTTAATTATTTCATTTATGTATGGATATATTAAAGGTTCTCCTCCAAGAATCGTATATGTTTTTATTCCAATCATTTCAAAAAAATCTATAGATTTTTTTGCTTCTTCTAAACTCATTGTTTGTTTAGCTTGCATAATATCAGCCATTGCATAACAGCAACTACATCTTTGATTGCATTTATAAGAAGGTACTAACACACCTTTTCCCATTTCGATTTTTTCCATTATTTCTCCTCACTATCCAATTATATTTCTATCCATTTATTTGATTTAGTGGCCTCTGAAACTTTAAATGTTAATTTTGTTAATTCTATTGCATATTCTTTGTCTTCTAATTCTTTCTCATTTTTATTAAAATAATCTAAATAATCCGCCATTGCACAACCGAAAGAATCTATAAACCAATTGTTTTCCAGACTTTCGACTGGAAGCTTTTGTCCTGGTCTTGGTAATTTCCAAGTCCTAATGTCATTGTCTCCTATTTTAGACAATTTTACTATTTCGCTATTTGCTTTTATTGCTCCTTCTTCACCAGTTATTAAAACGTCTTCAAAAGGATGTCCAGTAGCAAAATCAAATTCAGGCATCAACCAATTCTCAATAATTTGAACTATAAATCCATCTTCATATTCTAGCGTTACATTGACAAAATTCATATTTTTCATTAATTGTTTCTCACTATGTCCACCTCTAGCAGTAATTCTTTTTGGATACCCAAACCAAAAATTGCACAAATCTAAATGATGTATTAACATTTCAAAAATAATATAATCTTTAGTTTTTAAATCCCATCTACCTGGTTCTCTATCCCACCAATCGTTATTTGTAATGGTACATATTAATGGTTTTCCTATTTCTTTATTATTAAGAATTTTTTTTATTTTTTGCCATGCAGATACATATCTTCCAGTCAAGTTTAACTTTAGATGCTTATTAGCATTTATTAATTCTTTTAATTGTTCAAATTCTTTTATATCAACAATTAATGGTTTTTGCATTATTACCTCTACATTATATTTATTAGCAATTCTTATTATATCCAAGTGCGTTTGAGGTGGTGTTGCGACATCTATAATATCAACTTTTTCTTTTACAATCATTTCTTCTATATCTGTATATCTATTACTAATATTATATTTATCTCCTATTTTATTTAAAATTTCCTCATTAATATCGCAAATTGCCTGAATTCGAATTCCTTTCTCAATATATGCTGGAATTTGTGCATAACTTGCGACTCCTCCTATTCCTACTATACCAACTTTCTTCATATATACTTTCCCTTTCTAAATAAATTCTTTATTAGCATCAAATTTTTTTATAAAATCAACCAATCTGTTTATCTCATCTGCTTTACACATCGGTGGACATTTTTTTATCTCTATATCTCTTTTTACATCTTGTCTTTTCTTTCCATTCCAAATATCTATAAATTTCTCTTCTTTTATATTTCCTAAAGACCATTGCTTTAACCCTTTATAAGCACAACATAAATCAACTGAACCGTTTGCACCTATTGATGCTAATAAATCACATCCATAGCACTTATCATATTTTCTGCCAAAATTTTCATTCTGAAGTTTAATATTAGAAAACTTGTGCTCAAGAATTCTTATTTTAAACTTATCATCTTCCATTAAACGTATCTTTGAAAAATTTTCTTTTATTTTTTCCCAAATAGCTGATTCACTAGAAAATTGACTATTACTTTTATAATAGTTTACTATTGGTTTAAATTGAATGTAATCTACATTAGCATCTTTTGCTATTTGTGTTGCAGTAATCATATCATTTACATTAGATTGATCTATCAAAAATGAATATCCAATCACTATATTAGTTTCATATTGTTTTTTTGCATTACAAAGTTTCTTTATATTATTAATAATTTTATCAAAATCATTTTCACTTGTTTGGTGACATCTTTTAGTACACTCGCTAGAACCACTATCTACACTAAATCTTACATATGAAAAGTTTTTAGCCAAACATTCAATTATTTTATCATTCAGTAAAACTCCATTCGTATTCAATCCCTGTTTAAATTTATACTTAGCAGCATATTCAATAATTTCATAAAAATCTTTATGAACTAAAGGTTCTCCTCCTCCAGTCCATGTTATAGACTTTACTCCCATTTTATAAGCATCATCTAGTACATTTTTTACATCAACTTTATCTAATGTATCTGTACTAGAATGTAAATATCCATACGTACACCAAATACATTTGTGATTACATATATTAGTAAGATTAATCTCTAAATTAATTGGATTTACACTTTCATCTTTAACCATTTTGTCTAAGACATCAGGATATGTTAATATTTTATATTTAAAGAAATTATTATCCAACTCATTTTCTATATTATCCATAAAAATTTTCATTCCTTTCTTGTTTCACTCAAAGGCACACATGTTATAAAAAATTTTTCATTTCTTGCAATCTAATTACCTTTCTGTTTTATATTCAATGTTTTTCTTGCTTTTTGAATTAGTTATCATTGCCATACATGGTCCAATCCCTCTTATTATAAAATTTAAAATAGATATGATTGGTGCCAATACAAGAGTTCTAATTTTCAAATTCATTTTGTTTAGACTTTTAAGTTCAAAATATGTTATATAATATGGTACTATAACATATGATAATATGCTTAACAAACTTAATGTTATATGTATAGTTGAACCTAATAAAATACTTAACAACAAGTTAAAAATGATTAAATTACTACGCCATGCCCATAAAAAATTTCTAATTCCCCCTTGTATTTTAAATAAGTATTTTTGTTTTTTTGATAATTCAATATTGTATTTCGACATATAGTATTTAACATCTGAATAATACTTACTTGAACCAGTAAACCAAAATTTATATTGCTTGATAGAATTTAATGCAGTTCTTGAAATTTGGCAAAAATCCAATAATGGAATAGGATATATTCTTCCACTTATTGTTGAAGTTAAATAGCCTAAAGACAAATCATCATTTTTATTGAATGTTGGAAATCCATCTATTTTTTTTAAATATTCTGTATTAACAAAACATCCATGTCCAATGCAATATACTAGTGGTCTTAATTTTTTCTTTGAAACAGAATTATAATAAGCTTTGTATATTGGGTATTCAAATCCAATAGCCCATCTTGTTTGAGAAAAAGCATCCGCAATAGCAAAATCTCCTCCAATTCCTTCTAATTGTTCTATTCCATTACAATAGCTTGAAGCTTGTTGAAAAATATCAGTTTTAATATTCTTATTTTCTAATAAATGTTCTATATTATAAAATATTTCTTTTGGAGGTCTAGAATCTATATCATATACTCCGATATAACCATTTTTATTATTTTCAATAATGTATTGATATGCAAAATTCATTTGCCCAACTTTTCCTATAAACTCTCTTGGGGCTTTGAGCAATATTATTTTATCTTGTATTCCTAATTTATTAATTTTATTTTTGGCAATGTCATAAGTTGTATATTTAGGATTCTTTATATACTCATCATCTTCACGTTCAGTTGTAATAACAAAAACTTTTACTTTTTCTTCATATTTAGTTAAATCATAAAAATAGTCAATTGATTCGACTATAATATTTTGCTCTTTTAATACAGGCAAAATAATATAATAATTATTCTTTAATTTTATCTTTGAATTTTTAGCATTCTTTATATCTTTTATTGTTTTTAAACTCATAATTATCATTGTTAATCCACTAACAATATAATATGTACTTAACAAACCTAAAATAATATTACCTATTATTTCCACAATTTATCTCTCCTCTCTACAATAATCCAATTCACTTAATATCTTTTTAGTTATTTTTTCAATTGGCATTGCACCATTAACTCTAATTAATCTTGTATTACTTCTGCTTAACCATTGTTCCGTTTTTTCTTGGCCTATGTCTTCATTAGTATTTTCTTCATAATTCATTGCCCACTTTAAAAATCTTTTGAATTGAACATGCATATCTCCACCTTCAAGCATGCGTTCACCAAACATATTATATTCACGTGTTATTAATCTTTTTTTTCTTATATTTCTATCTGTTTCAACATAAACAAAACAATCAAAATATTTAGTAAGTTCATCACCCCATGGATAAAATATTCCACTTAAAACGATATTTTCATTTACTAGTAAATCTTGTCGTAATAATTCAATTCTATCTTTTATCTCTCTCTTTTTGGTAAAAGGTATATCAGACGGTTTCCAAAAATAATTGTCTGTATCTAAATGAATATATCCTAAAATTTTAGCTAAAGCTTTAGCTGTCGTTGTAGTTCCAGAGCCTGAAGCTCCTAAAACATGTATCTTAGCCATGATTATATACCTCCTTTATGTTACTTGATATAACATGATTTAAACTTAAATGAATATCTTCAATTATTCCATAATCTTTTGAATCTATAATCAGTTTATAATCTGAAAATTTCAATACTTCTCCTTCAAAATTTCCAACAATTGAAACAACTGATGCTTTCCTCTCTTTTGCATATTTCGCTGCTTTAAGTAAATTCTTTGATTTTCCAGATGCACTTAATACAATCAACATATCAGAATTTACGATTTTATTCTTTAATTGTTCAAAATATATATCTTCATATGAAATATCATTTGCATATGCCGTAACAGTTGAGATATTATCACTCAAATTATATATATTCACTCTAGGTAATTCATTAAAATCTAATTTTTTAGTAAAATCAACAACATAATGCGATGCTGTTGATGAACTACCTCCATTACCAATAATGTAAATATTTCCCCTATTTTTTATAGTATTTACAATTAGCTTTTCAATTCGCTCTATTTCATTGACATCCAATAAATCAATACATCTTTTCAGTTCATTAAAATATTCTTTATACATTGCTCCTCCTAAATACTCCATTTTTTATATCAAAATATATTTTTCTCTACAACTAAAAATATAGTATTAGAACATATTAGCTAATACTATATTTCTTATCATTTTTAATTTATATCAATCATAAAAATATATACTTCATATTAGTTAATTAGTTCAAAGAAGCTATCATCTTTTATATAACTTTACACAATAATATCTTTAGTTTCCTATTTTTTTAGTTACTTATATATAACCTATTTTTATCATATACATTTTTATCTCTTTTATATTTGACCATATTATAACACCTTTTTCCCTAATTTTCAAGACTTTAAGAAAGATATTGACTTGGAAAGTAGGACAATTACAATTTCTAAAACAATTACCAAAGATGAAGATGGTAAAGACTGTATTGGATTAGATACTAAAACTCCAACAGGCAGAAGAACTATTCATTTAAGCGATATTGCTCTAAAATATCTTAATGAATGTTTAGCTCATGTAAAAAAGAATAAGTTTAATTTACTATTCTACAATCCAGAGAACACTACTGGAGGATTTTATGCAGAAGGCACAATAAATTCAGCTATAAAAAGAATTGCGTTTAAATTAGACATTTATTTGTATGTTGATGTGGATGGAAAAACTAAAACTCAAGTTCACACCCATATGCTAAGAGGAACATTTGCGACAAGATGTGCTGAAGCTAAAATGCCACCAATTGTATTACAAAAGATATTAGGTCATGCAGACATTCAAATAACAAACAAATACTATATTGATGTTGACCGCCATTTCATTGATTCTGAAAATGTTAACTTTGTTAATTATATGAAAGAACACAACTTATTTAACGAATATTATTTAAAAGCTTAAAACAAAAGACAAAATTGCAGCGAATTTATTAGAATTTTAAGGCTTATAAAGTGCTTAATTTTCCTCAAATCCGCTCCGCAATTACAAAATGAATAGGATAAATGTTGGTAATTAGAGGAATGTAGCATTTTTGAGGATGTTTTCACCTCGACCATATATAGAAGAATTCTTAGGAGTTCTTCTTTTTTTGCATTTATGAGCAAATACTGACTATTACTGCATTACACACAATTTATTTAAACTTTTTCAGCCTTTCTAAAACTTCCATAAAATCTATAAAACTTTAAGTAAATGCAGTCAATTTTATAATTAATTGATTTTCTTCAATTTTGACTGCATATAAATTTATTTCAGATAATAAAAATGAGGCACTATTTGTATCATTAATAAAACCATATAACAGACTAGGAATATCTGGTGTAGAAATATTAATTAGAAATCTTGGAAAAGAAGCTAATATAAAGTGCATCCTCATAAATTTAGAAGAACAATGGCAACTATGGCAATAGATAAAGGTATTCCCATAGAGCAAGTACAAAAATTATTAGGTCATATCAAAATCAATACTACAATGGAATATGCGATGGTAAACCAAAATAATGTAAAAAATTCACATAGAAAATATATTAATTAAAATAAGCATTGGTTAAAATGATAAATTGCGAATTTTAAAAAAATTGACATAAAATAGAATTTGATATATAGTAATGTCAAAAATAATATGGTTATAATACATCAAGATTTTATACTAAATATACTGTATTAATTTTAATAAAATAGAGGAGGTATATTTCATGAGTTTAACGGTAGGTAAAATGCAAAAGTACATAGAAGAAAAGTACAAAAGAACTAAACCAGAAGAATTGAAAAATACACAAAGGTATTTCTTAAAATTAATAGAGGAGGTAGGAGAGTTAGCAGAAGTAATAAGAAAAAATCAGAGAATGGAAGATGGCAATATTAAAGGTACAATAGAAGAAGAATTATCAGATGTTTTATATTATGTTTTGATGATTGCAAATACATATGACATAAATCTAGAAAAATGTTTTAGAATAAAAGAAGAGTTAAATAGTATAAGATACGGACATAAACTGAAAATAGATGATATACAAGAAGATGATAGTGAATGATAGATTTATTAATAAATATAAATGATAATTATAATATGAATATTAAAAATATTCGTAAATTAGGAATTACTACAATAAATGATATATTTGTTATTAATAGTAGTAGCAAAAAATACATAGTAAAAATATACAATGTTGATGAAGAAAAACAAATTTATACTACCATTTTTTGTATTTCAAGGTAGTCTTTTTTGTGTATACTTTTTTGGCTACTATTTTTGTTAAACTTTTATAGTACTAATATTAGATAATAGAATTTTTTTGTATAAAATTTCTAAAAATGTGAAACAATATTTATAAGTATTTTAAAAAATATTTCACATTTTTTAAGTTTTATGTTATAATATAAATGTGAAACAAAAATCATAATTATATATTAAAAAAGTTTCACATTTATAAAGGAGTGATCTTATGGAAGAAAAGTATGAAATTATGAATCTTCTTCAAAGTAAACAAACATTAACTAAAGGATTGAATGATTTGATATATGGCTCTGTTGAGATTAGAGAAAAAAATTCTAATAAATATATATATGTACATTACAGAGAAGATGGAATATTACTTACAAAATATGTTGGAGAATATTCTGATAATTTATATAATTTAATATTGAATAATAGTATTAAAGCAAAAGAATTAAAAAAAGAAATTAAGAAAATTGAAAAACAATTAAAACAATTTAATTATATTGATGAGGAACTTAGTCCACAAGTAGAAATAAATATAGATTTTGCTAAAAGACATTTAGTAGATACTATTTATAAACAAGCGATTTTAGAAGGTATTGCAACAACTTTTGCAGATACAGAAAGTATTATAGAAGGTGGAAAAATTAATAATATGTCTTCAGAAGATGTTTTGAAAATTGTTAATTTGAAACATGCTTGGGAATTTATATTAAATAAAAATGTAATATTGTCAGACACAAATTTTCCATTATTATGCGAAATAAATAAATTTGTTCAAGAAGGATTTTACTATAGTGCAGGAAAAATTAGAACTGTTCCAGTAAGTATTGGTGGAACAAAATGGACTCCTGAATTGCCAATAGAAAGTATAATAAAAAAAGAATTAGATGATATATTTAATAAAAAAATAAGTGATATAGATAAAGCTATTGAAATTCTATTATATATTATGAAAAAACAAATATTTATAGATGGAAATAAAAGAACATCTATAATATTTGCAAATCATTATTTAATATCAAAGGGAAAAGGAATTATTATAATTCCAGCAGAATTAACAGATGAATATAAAGATTTATTAATTAATTATTATGAGGGAAAAGATAAAACAAAAATTAAAAAGTTTTTAAAAGAAAAATGTTTTATGAAAATATAGGAATTTATATATGCAGTCAAAGTGCAGTCACAAAGTTTCAATATATTGATATTACTGCACTTTGAAAAGATATAAGGGTAGTCACCTCGACCATGCGATAGCAATTTTGAGGAAACTCAATAAAATTGCAAAAGTCTGAAAGAGTATTAATCAAAGGAATTTGGTTAATACTCTTTTTCTATGCAGTTCTCAAAAAAAAAATTTAATAAAATAAAATATGATTTAAAAGGTCAAATTAGAAGTAATAGCAATATATAGATAAATTTGAAATAATACAAAAATATGAGCAAGAGAAATATATTAATATAATAATAAAATGCACGTAAATCACGTGCATTTTAAAGTTTATTCATCTGATCCTAAAGTAGTGTCATTATGAGTAACTACTTGTGTTACAGCAGCTGGGGTGTTTTCAGAATTTTCAACAGGAGAAACATCAACTTTTAATGTGTCAGCAAATTGTCTATTTGTTGTTAAATTTGTATCTAATTTTTGTCCTGGAACAATAACTGTAGCGGCTATTTTTCTAGATTTATTAATTGAAGTCATAAATTGTTGTCGTCTTTCATCAGAAAATGCCCACAAATATTGATTCTCATCTTTTTTATTTTTTGCAAAGTGCAATTTTCTTGAAAGTGGATTATTGTTCCTATCACTGAAAAATGCTACTTTAGGATATATAGTAGATTCCATTCCATCAATAGTAGTAATATATGCAGAATTATACTTATCCCCTGAACATTTTAAAATATAAGGAATATTATTAGCTTTATAAAATAGTTCTAATAGTTTACCACACTCTATTTCTCTATCTCCTAAAACTACACTTCTACAATTCAATGATCCGCTAGCTGGAGATAAATGTTTTTCCATAAAAGTTAACATTCGAATTTGTTTATCTAAATCACTTGCTTTATCAATACCTAATTGAGTAGAAATATCTTTTATTTGAAACCTCTCAATTAAATATTCTTGAACTTTGTTTCTAGCTGATTCTATTTCTTCTTGTGTTACATCTAGTATAGATAATAAAGACCTATGTTGTTCTGAAATATCAGCAGAATTAAAAGAACCTTCTAGGCTATTTATAGTCCCATTATACCATGTAGGATCTAGAAAAAAATTAGTACCATTATTAGATGAACATGCATATGTAACTAGATGTTGGTCTTCAATTATTCCATCTTCATCAATAAAATAGACTTTTTTAGTAATAGCTTCTTCACCAGAAGTAAGTAGTAAATCTCTTAAAAACCTAGCCTGAGATGCACAAACACCTTTACCTAATAATGCTATATTAATTCCCGATTGACTTATAGCAGCTACAGTTTGTGACATAAAAAAATTACGCATATCTATGTTCTCGTACATTCCGTTAATTCTAATATATTCTAAGAAATTTAACATCTTTTGTTTGCTAGGAAATGTTGAATTTCCCAGTGCTTTGGACACTCTAATCAGTTCTTCTTCATATTTAGCCATTAAATCATCTACATCAACATTATCAAAAAAATTTTTACTAGCAGTGGAAGATTCCATATATTGTAGTAATCTTTTTATTCCAGACATATCAGAAGCTCTTTTTGCTGTTTCTTTATATGAAGAAATTTGGGCAACATGTTCTTCTATTTCTTTCCTTATTACTTGCTTTTGTTCATTATTCATATTAATTTACTCCCTCATATAGATTATAATATAAAATAAAAATTTCTTCAATTAATTATTGTTAAAAACCTTGAGGATTGATATAATTAATTATATTCTAAAGATTGAGGAGTTAAATATGTTGGATTACAATGAAATTTATATAATTTTAAATTCATACTCATATAACGAAAGAAGTTTGAATGTTTATGATAACAAGACTAATATGCAAATAACAAATATAAATGATATCTTAAAAATTAAATCAGCATTTTTTATAAATGAATACTACAAAAATGAGTGTTCAAAAATTGTTCAAAAAAGACCCGGTTCAAAAATAAAATTTAAAGAAGAATTTTATAAAGAATGTGTTGATAAACTATATTCTAGATTATTTATAGAGAAATTCGAATCAAATGAAAGCAGTTTTACAGATTCAGCTGATGAAGATTGGATTGAATTTTTATACAAACATAAAGATATTGGTACTGCATATATAAGATTCTTGTTAAGAAACAGTGGAAAAGATTTAGAGAATATCCAATTTAAAAATGTCTATAATGAATCAGAGTTAAAAGTTCCAACTGTTATATATAAAAAAGTAAATTTTATAATTAATGAACCAATAAATAAGCAAAGTGGTTTTAAAGTTTTTTTAAGTAAGTTAAAAGCTTTCTTTTCGAATAGAAATAAAGAAAACTCAAAATTAAATTAAAAAATAATTTATTTTGAACTTTTTTGAGGGATGTTGTTGTGTCACATCATTGACACAACAACCATATATCAATAACCTGTTTTTAAATTATTATTCTTCATTAAAACTTATTCCTTCCATTTTTTTATTACCTCTCGCATTAATAATATTTTTATATTTTGTAATGTTTTGAGACAGTTTCTCAATTACTGATTGTTCATAATTAGTAACATTATTAATATCTAATATATCTTTTCTCTCATCTCCTGAAAGATAGTACCATTTTTTAGCTATATCTGATATTTCCTCCTTTCTTCTTTGTTCTTTTTCAGTAAGTTTTATTTTATTTTCAAAGTAATTATAAAAATCTAAAAATATTGTTTCCACTTCATCTTCTGTAACTTCATATATTTTTAATAGTTCTTCCTTTTCTGTTTCTTCAAAAACATTTGCTTTAAATGCTTCTGCTATTTCATAAAGCAATAATTTTCTTTGTAAATTTTCAATTTCATCATAGCTCTTTATTATACACTCTTCTTCCTGATCAGTCACATAAAATGTATTCTTGAAGGCATCATATTCATCTTTCATATTTTCATCAGTTAATACACTATATAATTCGTGCATCCAATCATAATCCACGTTTGCTTCTTTAGAGTTTTTTCTTAATACATATTCTTCCAATGCATCATTTAAAGATATATTTTCTTTTCTCATATACGAAACTACTCTTTGACTATTGATGTTATTGTTTAATAATAAATGTTTTAATAATATTCCATACTTTTCATATATCCAACTTGATGGGATTTCTTGTCCCTTTTCCCTATAATGTTTAATTGCCTCTTCCATTGTTTTTCCATATGTATGAATTGAATAATATATACACGAAAAATTCAGTCCATTTTCAATACAATATTCAAGTAACGATTGTCCATTAGGTAATACTAATTTTTTATTTGACATTGGAGATTTTCTTGGTTTTTCAGTTTCTAACTTTTTTATGTCATCAATCTTCATTCCAGAATTCAACATATTTAACAATTCAGATTCTTTTATTCCTAAAACAATTGATAAATCTGACAAACTTAATTCTGTATTTCTGATTGTAACTTTTTGATTTCTACTCCTCTGGATTTTTGCCATATAAACTGCTTTATCAATATTACCATATTTTTTGTAATACCTACGCAATGTAGTTTCTGCTACTCCTTCATCTTTAGCTATTGTTCTTAAGAACTTTAATTCGCCTTTATATTCGATTCTACCACTTTCATACTCATCCTTTTTTTGGTAATATTGTTTTATTGCCTCATAGATATCTCCTGTTTGTTCATAATATCTTTTTAATGTGTCTCCTGTTGTTCCCACTCTTTGAGCAATAGTTCTCATAGCTAGCATTTCACCATTATATTCAATCTTTGTTTCTTCTAATTTTCTTCTTATTTCTTTGCATTTATTTACAGCTAAATAAATATCTTTATACTTATCATAATATTTTCTTAATGTGACTCTTTCTATTCCTTCTATTCGAGCAATAGCATAAATTGCCAGCCTTTTACCATAGAATTCAATTTGATCATCTAACATATTGAACCCTCCTTAAGTTCAAACAATTCCATTTTAATTATATCATTAGTTTTTATTTTCAATTTCTTTATTTAACTTGTGTGTTAAAATCTTTTGTCTAATTATATTTCCTATATATATTACTATAGCAACAATTACATATGAAATTAATATGTCCTTAATCTCTAGTTCATAAATATATGCAGATGTTCTTATCTTTGTCATATTAAAAATTTGTACGTGATTATTTATGTATGCTTCATATCCTAAATTCGTGAAAAGTACCAAACCAAATACAATTAAAAGTGAAACAATTAGTTCGATAATTAATTGTTTACCTTTTGCTCTTTGTATAGAAATTATATAAATTATAGCACCTGTTGATACTCCTATTAAAATTGATAATGTGTATACTTTTATAATTCTATTTGTAAAATAATTTGCTATTTGCATAAGGTGCATCATTTCTGCAGGGTATTTTTCTCCAAATAATGCTCTTTCTTCTTTATACTTTTCTTCTAATTGCTTAACATTATCTTGATTGTTTTCGCCAATTTCAATTAAATATTTTGAATTCCTATTTATACTAAGTATTTTTTCCGTTTCTAACCATTGAGGTACTGTATCCACTAATAATACAGTATTTCCAACAAATATCGAAACTATAGTTGTACATAAAATTGTTAATAATAACTTTTTTAATGAAATTTTTCTTTCTTGTTTTTCCATTCTACATCCTCCTCTCTTTTAAAAATCTCATAATTTCCGTTGTTCTTCTCTTTGAGACATCTTCCTCTGTTCCGTCTTTGAATTTAACTTTAATTTTTCCAACAATGCTAGTATTAAAGCACTTTACATGATTTATGTTTATAATTGCAGAATTTGATATTCTAACAAATTCTTTTGTAGGTAGAACTTCTTCAAGATAATACAATCTTTCTTTTATTTTATAGATACCATCTTTTGTTTTGCAAAAATTGTTTTTTTCTTCACCAAAAAATAATATTATATCTGACACATTAATTATAAAAATATCATTGTCTTGCATTGCTACAATTTGTTGTATAGATTTTAAAGATTTAGATAATAATTCGTTTTCTAGTGTTTGAACAATTTCATTTCTTTCCGGCGCATTTATGCAAATTTCAATATCTTGAAATTCACTTGATATATTTGTACGTACTTTAATATTCATTTTCTGCCTCCTTGATATTATTATAACAAAATTTGATTTTATTGAATATACTTTTACATGTTTTGCTGATAGATGTAACTATTTTTTAGATAGCTGACCAAAAACGCTGAAATTTTGGTGCATTATAAAATATATTTTGTTGAAATTCTTATTTAGCAAGGAAGTATTTTTGATTTTGTATTCGTGTAAAATATATCTAACTTGCTCATTGCCCTCGTAATAGCAACATATAATAGCTTAATATCTAATGAATTATTACTATATCTTTCATTATTGGCATTTGCAATTATTACACAGTCAAATTCCAGTCCTTTTGCTAGATATGACGGAACAACTGATATTCCTGCATTATATTTTGAGTCTTTTCCCTGTATCAATTTTACATCCTCTCTTATCTTACTTATCTGTTTTTCAATTTCTTTACACTCTTTTATGTCTTTTCCTATTATGGCAATTGATTTATAACCGTTTTTTTTGTGTTCCATTATTCTTTCATTAATATTCTTTATTAGTGAGCCTTCTTCTATATGCTTGCAATAAACGGAGTTTTTCCTGTCTATGACTGGCTCTCCCAAAACAATAAATTCTTTTTCGTAATCTGGAAGATTATTAATAACTTTGTTTGCAATTTTCATAATTTCTTTTGTAGTTCTATAAGTTTTTTTCAATGTAGTATATGTAACACTTACGTCTTTAAATTCAACATCTATAAATCTTTTCCAATTTTCAATTCCTCTGTAAAAATGTACCCCCTGAGCTATATCTCCCAAAATTGTCATAGAATTGCTTTTTAAAATACTTTTTAGCACGTCAAATTGAAACTCCCCATAATCCTGAGCTTCGTCTATTACAACATGCTTTATTTGGCATTTGTCCTTTATACCAAATGTTTTATATTGAATATACATGAGTGGAGCTAAATCTTCAAATGCAAACTCGTTGTTTTTTATATTTACTAATGTAGTATCTTTTAAATATTGTGATACATCATCTGCATTGTCGTTGAAAGTATATTGCATAAAATAATTTTCTAAAAAGTCCTTATAATACTCTATACAATCTTTATTTTGTACTTTATTCAAATACTCTTTTATGATTTTCATATACTTTTTTTCAACCATTTCTATTTCTTTAGCATATTGTTCGAATACTTGTATACGCTTTTCTCCCTGTAGATTTTCTATAGCTCTGGTTCTTTGATTTTTTAAATTCTCTATAATTTCTTTAGATTTTTTTCTAAATTCTGTTGCCAAATGTTTTTCTATCTCATTTATTCGGTTTTTAAAATTATAATTACTATATGTTTTTAAAAACAATTCATTAATGTCCTTATAGTTCATAATGTTATATCCGTTATATTCAAAGTTTTCTTTTGGTATATATTTTTGTTCAACTTCTTTTAAGTATCTGTCAATATATATTTTAAATTCAATTGATGACTTAAACTTTGATTCTTTTAGCACAATATCTATTTTTTCTTTATATTTTCCGTCTATCATATTATCTACTATCTGCACTAGTTTTTCATTGCTGTCCGGAATTTTTAATTTTTTCCCTATTACGTCATATGCAAAATCCTCAAAAGTATATTGTTTAACATCATTTACCCCTAAATCTGGTAGGATACTAGAAATATAGTCTAAGAAAAACCTATTTGGTGCAATTATCATAAATTCTTCTGGTTTAAATTCCTTTTCATAATTGTATATTAAATATGCTATTCTATGAAGTGCAATAGTCGTTTTTCCGACTACCCGCAACGCCTTGAACAATTAATGGTTTATTTATTGGTGCCCTGATAATTTTGTTCTGTTCATCTTGTATAGTAGCAACAATATTTTTCAACCTATCATCTGCTTTTTCCTCAAGTGCATTTTCTAATAATACATCATTACCCGTAACATCTATATCAACATACTTCTTAAGTTTTCTTTCTTCTATTATAAATTGTCTTTTTAAAAATATTTCTCCAAATATTTCTTCATCCAATACCTTATAACTTGCTTTTCCTATTCTTCCTTCATAATACAAATTTGCAATTGGCGCTCTCCAATCAACTACAATTGGTTCCAATGTTTTACTATCTATTATTGATATTTTACCTATGTAGAAACTTTCTTTTTTTCTATTGTTCTCTTTATAGTCCATTCTTGCGAAGTAAGGCTTTGTCCTTATCTTTTTTATATCATTTATTTTTTTAGCATACATTTGCATTACAAATCCTTTTGCTATATCATTTACATTATATGAGGTTGATAATCTACTTTCCATTTGTTTTTCTTCCTCGTCAATTCTACATATTGTCTCTGCCAACTTTTTTTCTTCTGCAATAAATATATCTTTATCCATTTCAACCTCCCCAAATTTTTCTTTTTTCAATTTATTATAATATAATATAATGTTTTTATCAATTGAATTTATATAGAACAAAAACGGAGATTTTATAATTTTATAATCTCCGTTTTCGTCTATTTTCTATTTTGAAAATTCTTTTTCTATCTCTGCTAACTTTTCGTCAGCATCTTCTGCGCTTTCTCCTTTTACACCTATGTAGAATTTAATTTTTGGTTCTGTTCCAGATGGTCTTACAGCACACCATGCATTGTCGTTTAAATAATAATATAGCACATTTGATTTAGACATTCCTGTTGAAGTTTCTTCTCCTGTTTGATTATTTTTTATTTTGCCTGTTAAGTAATCTCCCACAGATAATACATTGTATTTTCCCAATTTTTTTGGCGGATTATTTCTCATATCTTCCATCATTAATTTTATTTTTTCAGCGCCTTCTATTCCCTTATGAACTATTGAAAAATTCTTCTCCTTATAATATCCATATTTTTTATACATATCATTCATTTGATCCCATAAAGTTTTATTTTGCTCTTTATAATATGCAGTCATCTCACTTAACATCATTACAGCAACTATTCCGTCTTTATCTCTTGCATGTGTTCCTATTATGCAACCATAACTTTCTTCATATGAGAATAAACAATTATAGCTGTTATTATTTTCCTCAAATCCTCTAATTATTTTAGCTATATTTTTAAATCCTGTTAATGTTTCAAACATTTTAACCCCATAATGTTCACAAATTGCATCAGTTAAATTTGATGAAACGATTGTCTTGATAACAGCACTATTTACCTTTAATTCTCCTCTACTTTTTTTCTGTGATAAAATATATTCTGCTATTAAGTTTCCAGTCATATTTCCTGTAAATTGTATATATTCATTAGTTTTTACATCTTTTACGTAAACTCCTAATCTATCTGCATCTGGATCATTTGCCATTACTATGTCTGCATCAACCTCTTTTGCAAGCTCCAATGCTAATTTAAATGCTTTTCCTTCTTCTGGATTTGGGTAATCAACCGTTGGGAAGTTTCCATCTGGCTCTTCCTGCTCTTTTACAATATATACATTTTCAAATCCTATTTCTTTAAGTACTCTTTTTACTAACATTCCACCTGTGCCATGTAATGGTGTATATACTATTTTTATTTCTTTTTGCATTTTTTCTATTATATCTTTATTTATAACTAATTTTTTTAATTCTTCAATATATCTATCATCTATTTCTTTTCCTATTATATTATATAATCCTTTTTCCTCTGCCTCTTCTTTTTTTATTGTTTTAATAGTTGATAAATCTGTTATACTGTTTACTTCTTGTATTATTTCTGCATCTATAGGTTCTACTATTTGTGCTCCATCATCCCAATATACTTTATATCCATTATATTCTGGTGGATTATGGCTTGCTGTTATAACTATTCCTGCAATACAGCCCAACTCTCTTACGGCAAAAGACAATTCAGGCGTTGGTCTTAATGATTCAAATTTATATGTTTTTATTCCATTTGCATTCAAGCAAAGTGCTGTTTCTTCGCTAAATTCATCTGACATTCTTCTAGAATCATATGCTATTGCAACCCCTTTTTCTTGTCCGCCTTTTTTTATTATATAATTTGCTAATCCTTGTGTTGCTTTTGTAACAGTGTACTTATTCATTCTATTAGTACCCATTCCTATAATTCCTCTTAAGCCTGCTGTTCCAAATTCTAAGTCTTTATAAAATCTTTCTTTTATTTCTTCATCATTTCCTGCTATTGCTTTTAGTTCCTTTTTTGCTTCTTCATCTATAACCGAATCATTTATCCAGTTATTATATTTTTGCATATATTCTTCCATTTATATAATATCTCCCTTTCTTAATGTTTTGCAAAATAATCCATATATAATTTTCTTGCTGTTTCTGGGCTATCAACACCCTCTGCATTTTTTACAGGTGCAAATTCTTCTTCTCTTTTCACTCTCATAACTAGCATTTCTGGAATAGATGAAAATGCATCAAATATGAATGCTTCAAATTTATATGCGTTTGGCTCTGTTGGATTTATAACATTGCCTTTTTCATCCATATAGCTTGCTTTTTTAAATGCAACATGATAAGGTAATTTGTCTTTGGCTAATTCCTCTAAAATTTTTATATTAAATTGATTACAAAGAATATGAGATTCCCCAAATAGCAACTCTCCATTCTTGTCAACTGCTTCTGCTAGCTCATTAGATATTTCTGAGTATTCTATAACACTTGGTTTACCATCCTTTTTACAAAAAACACCTACTTTTTCGTGTGCATTTGCTTTAACAACACTTTTACCTGCAGCTAATACTTTTTTCTCTACCGAAAGACCTATTAATACAGGATCTACCATTTTTACTAAAACATTGTCCACGCCACCTATAAATACCCATTCTATACCTTTATTTTGCATCTCAAATATAATACCATTTTTTCTCATTGCTTCAAAAATAGCTCCATGTCCTGCTCCTGCTTGTTTTATTAAGCCATTTTCATTTAATAAGATTTTGCCTTGCTTGTCTACCATTGGCATTTTTCCTTGTATAAAAAATTTTATAGCTTCTTTTGGATAGTCAAAGTAGTTATTTTCTTCAAAAAATTTAACTGTTTCATCATTATTTTCGTCGCTTGTCATTATATACCATGGAACTACAACATCATATTGTTTTTTAGCTAATTTTAGAGTGTCACATAATATCTCAAAAATTGATTTGTGTGATTCCAATCCTAGGTCAAACGTTCCTTTTGGTCCATTGTGTCCTAATCTAGTTCCCTGTCCTCCTGCCATTGTTACAGCTGCAAGTTTCCCTTTTTTTATTTCTTGAATTCCTATTTCAGAATACTTCCTTAACTCTTCATCAGAAAGCTTTGCCTTTTCGACATGATCTATTGGCTCAATTTTACAATTTTCAAATTCAACCTTATGTTTTGTTTGTTCATATAATTCTGCAATCTCTCCAAAGTCTATTGTTAATATATCATTTAGTAGAACATTCTTATTTTCTTCTGATAGATTTTCATAATTTTCTAATAAATGCTCTTGACCATATTTTTTTAGAATTTCCTTTGTTGCCAAAAGTTTTTCTTCCATATAATTTCACTTTCCTTTCATTTTTTTCTTTTCATATTTTATATCATAAAAAAATATTCGTCAATTATATTTAGTAAGATATTATACTATGCTTTCTTCGCTTTTGTTTTTCCGTAGTCTTCAAACACTTCTTGTATTTCCTTTTCTCCAGATGTATTTATCATTTTATCATGTGAATCTAATATTGCTGTTATATTATAATTAAACTCTGTTATTTCATAACAATTTATTATTTTAATTTCATTTTGTATTCTATTTTTTTGCAACCATTTTTCTATATATTTATTTACCATATCCATATAATTCTTTTTTCCATTTACCAATATTATGTAGTTTTCCTTTGTTTTTGCTATTATATTTAATTTGTTACTAATACTAGTATATTTTCTTGCCATACTTTGTTTCCAATCTATTCCTAATATTTTCTCTTCATTTTTTAAATTTAATTTTTTTATTAATAATTTTATATTCTCTTCTATACCTTTTTCTAATATTGTAATTATTTTATAATTATTATTTATCTCTTTACTTATATAAGGAAGAACCATTGTTGTTAAATGCCACTCGTTTATGCAAAACCCACACAATTTTTTAATATTGCTCATATTATTTTCATTCCCTTCAAGCTAATTTACTGTTGTTTATTGTTAATGTCTTTTGGTAAATTTTACCATTTATAGTGTTTATAGTCAATGCGTTTTTCCAATAATCGTGTACTTTATTTCGACATATATTTTTTTTGGTATTTATGTATATTTTTTAAAATAAAGTTAATAATTTTACTATACATACTATTATTTCAAATGGAGGTTGAATATGAAAGAATTATTTAATATTTCTAATTTAAAAAAATTTTTGGTATTAATTATTTTATTTAGTATATATGTGTTTATTTGTGCATTTTCATATGTTAATGCTGTATCAGCCAATATATCTAATAGTGTATTTAGATTACATGTTATTGCTAATAGTGATTCAGCAGAAGATCAAAATTTAAAATATTTAGTTAGAGATGCACTTATAGATTATATGAATTCTGTATCTAAGAATTCTAATTCTAAAGATGAAGCAATTTCTATAGCTTACCAGCATAAATCAGATTTTTATAAAATAGCAAAAAAAGTAATTAATGACAATGGATATGACTATAATGTAAATATTAGCATTGGAAATTTTACCTTTCCGACCAAAAACTATGGAGATATTTCTTTACCTGCAGGTTATTATGATGCATTAAAAGTCGAAATAGGAAATGCCAGCGGACAAAACTGGTGGTGCGTAATGTTCCCTCCTCTTTGCTTTGTCGATATAAGTACAGGCATAGTGCCAGAGGATTCAAAAGAGACGATTAAAGATAGTTTGCACACTGAAGAATATAATTTAATAAATAATGCCCAGACAGCTGATGTAAAGTTTAAGTTTAAATTATTAGAATTTTTTCAAAATATTAAATTAGCTAACAATTAGACTTTTTATTACTGTTTAATATGTTTCAATATTTGTAGATAATATAATTCTAAAAACAATTGTCTGGTAACTATTATTCTTTTTAAATTAAGTTAGTATCTTGTAAAAAATTTTCTTTTATGTTATATATATAGATAGAGTTTTACTCTATCTTTTTATTGTATAAATATTGGAGGGAATACATTGGATAAGTTCGTTATAAAAGGGGGCACACGCCTAAAAGGAGAAGTTACAATAAGTGGTGCCAAAAATGCTGCTGTTGCAATATTGCCAGCTACTTTATTAATTAATGGTGTTTGTACTATTGACAATCTACCAAATATAAGTGATGTTAAAATATTTTGTGAAATTTTAACAAAACTTGGTGCTAAAATAACATGGAATACACCAAATGAGATTACTATAGATACCAGAAATATTGATTGTACAAATGCACCATTAGAAATGACAAGTAAATTTAGAGCCTCTTATTATCTATTAGGTGCTTTGCTTGGAAGATGTGGATGTGCTGAAGTAGGAATTCCTGGTGGCTGTAATTTGGGAGCAAGACCTATAGATCAACATATAAAAGGATTTGAAGCATTAGGAGCTAAGGTAGATGTAGGACAAGGTAAGATATCAGCTAAGGTAAAAAAATTAGTTGCAAATTCAATTTACATGGATATTGTATCTGTTGGTGCTACAATTAATGTAATGTTAGCAAGTGTTTTAGCTGAAGGTACAACTACTATTGATAATGCTGCTAAAGAGCCTCACATTGTTGACGTTGCTAACTTTTTAAATTCTATGGGAGCAGACATCCGTGGTGCCGGAACAGACGTTATAAAAATAAATGGTGTAAAAGAGTTGTCTAAGGAGGGCACATATTCAGTTGTTCCTGATCAAATTGAAACTGGAACATTTATGCTTGCCGCTGTGGCTTCCAAAGGAGATATATTAATAAAAAACTGTATTCCAGAGCATTTGGATTGTGTTACTGCTAAAATATTAGAAATAGGTGGAATTGTTGAAGATTTAGGAGATTCTATAAGAGTTGCTTGTAACAAAAGGCCAAACAGAGCTACTGTAAAAACTTTACCATACCCTGGTTTTCCTACAGATTTACAGCCACAAATGGGTGTTGTTCTTTCTATTGCTGAAGGCAATAGCACTATAAATGAAAGCATTTGGGATTCTAGATTTCAATATACAAATGAATTAAATAAAATGGGAGCAAAGATTACGGCTCAAGGTAAATCAGCTTTTTTTGAAGGTGTTAAGGAATTGTCTGGTTCTCCTGTGTACGCTACAGATTTAAGAGCAGGCTCAGCCTTGATAATGGCTGGAATTATCGCCAAAGGAGAAACTCAAGTATATAATATAGAGCATATTGACAGAGGTTATGAAAATATTGAGCAAAAGTTTAGAAATTTGGGAGCAAACATAAAAAGAGTTACAGAATAGTATAGCAAAGGAAGAATATATATGTTTAAATTTTGTAGTTTGTATAGTGGCAGTACAGGAAATAGTTTATTTGTAGAAACGCCTAATACAAAAATTTTAATAGATGCTGGAGAAAGTGCAAAAAAAATTGTTTCTGCACTTTCTAATATTTGTGTTGATATTGAAAATATTGACGCTATTTTAGTTACACATGAGCATTCCGATCATGTAAAAGGTCTTGGCACACTTTCAAAAAAGTATAACATCCCAGTTTATGCAAACAATGGCACTTGGCAAGCAATGCCTGTTCAAAGTTCTAAAATAGAAAATAGTAATAAAAGATTGTTTAATTCTAACAAATTATTTTCAGTTGGAGAATTAAAAATTTTTCCTTTTTCAATTCCTCATGACGCTGCAGAACCTTGTGGATTTAATATTTATTATAACAATAACAAAATTAGTATTGCTACAGATTTGGGGCATATTGATTCCAATATAATTAGTAAATTAGAAAATAGTTCTTTTATATTATTAGAATCAAATTACGATCCAGAAATATTAAAATGTTCATCATATCCTTACAATTTAAAGCAGAGAATATCTGGTCCATATGGCCATTTATCTAATATCTTGGCTGGCCAAGCCATATCATATTTAGCACAAAACGGCTTAAAAAGTGTAATGCTTGGTCATTTAAGTAAGGAAAATAATTTTCCTGAACTTGCATATAAAACTGTAATGAATGAATTAATTGAAAGTAACAAGGATTTTGACTATTCTTCTTTTAATTTGAGTATAGCTAAAAGATATGAACCTAGCCCCATTATTAAATTAGCTTAATATATAATATATATTGTAGAGGAAACAAAGAGAAATAATAATTTATTCGGGGGCAAATATTTTTTATTTTATAAAGTCTCTAATACGGTTTTGGAAATGGCATACCAAATAGAAATTATTTCCTCTACAAGCTTAAAAACAAATTAATTGATTTTTTTTAATACTATTTTGGATAAAAAATTTACAATTACTTTTTTGATTAAAAAATATATTGATAAAAATAATATGAATTTAAATAACATTTTTTATGTTCCTTCTAAATACGTTTTACATATATATATATTACTATTTATTTTACGTAATGTCAATTAAAATTTCACGACAAAATTTGCCAAATTATTACAGATGAAATTATTCCAACTAAATCTGCCATTAATGCCGCAAATAATACAAACCTTGTTTTCTTTATTCCAACACAACTTGTATATACTGCTATCGTATATAAAGTCGTTTCTGTAGACCCCATTATCGTAGAAGTTATTAATCCTATTGTCGTATCAACCCCATATTTTTGCATGATATCTACTGCTACTGCCATAGAAGCACTGCCCGAAATCGGTCTTAACATCGCTAGTGGTAAGACTTGACTTGGTATTTTCAATAAACTTGTTACTGGAGAAATAATATTAATAATTAAATCTATTATGCCAGAATTTCTTAATGCTCCTACTGCCAAAAAAATTCCTATTAACGTTGGAAAAAGTCTAAAAACTATTTCTATTCCTTCTTTTGCGCCATCTATAAAAGTATCGTAAACTTTAACCTTTTGTATTACACCATACATAATTATTATTAATATTACTGTTGGTATAGCTGCAGAAGATATGTAATTTATTATTTGCATTCTCTTCTTCCTTTCCATACTATCTTTTATTTTCCCAATCTAATTAGTACTTTTGCTGTAATAATTGATGCAAGTGCCGCAGTTATAGTTGCAATCCACACTGGAAAAATTATCTGAGTTGACATAGAAGAATTTAGTGAGTTTCTTATAGCAATTACATTTGTTGGTATAAGCTGAATTGAAGCTGTATTTATCAAAATAAACATTAACATTGAGTTTGATAAAATCATTTTGTTTTTATTATCTTTTTGCAATGTTTTCATTGCTTTAATTCCTAATGGTGTAGCCGCATTTCCTAATCCTAAAATGTTTGCTATCATATTCATAGAAATTTCCTCTTTTGCCTGTTCATTTTCTTTTAATTCTGGAAATAAAAAATTAATTAACGGCCTAAAAAAAATAGTTAATTTTCTAATTAATGTAGTTCTTTTAGCAATCTCCATTATTCCATTCCACAAACACATAGTTCCTAAAAAAGTAAGACATAAATTAACAACTTCTGTTAATGATGTAAAGATTCCATTACTAACATTTTCTATATTTCCAGAAAAAAAAGCATATATAAAAGATATAATAATAAATAAAGGCCAGATTATATTTAACATATTGCTCCTTTTGATTTTTTTATATATGTATTCATATATTTATAACTATATTACCTAAAAAATAAAAGATATTGTCATCTTTTATTTCAAAGTAATTTTATTATATTAGCATAGAGTAGAAATTTATATAAGGCATTAAACTATAAATATTAAGGAGGTGTTTTAAGTATCTACAATAGTAGAAATTTATATAAGGTATTAAACAATCTATGGGAACAGAAGATACAATAATCTACAATAGTAGAAATTTATATAAGGTATTAAACATTGAACGCTCTTCTGATGTTTCAAGATCTACAATAGTAGAAATTTATATAAGGTATTAAACACAACATACATAGGAGATACAGAATTATCTACAATAGTAGAAATTTATATAAGGTATTAAACTTATAATTATTCTTCTGGTTTAGTTCAATCTACAATAGTAGAAATTTATATAAGGTATTAAACATAAAAGGTAATAGAGCAAAAGTATTAATCTACAATAGTAGAAATTTATATAAGGTATTAAACATTGCTTACTTTGTTCAATTTGCGAAATCTACAATAGTAGAAATTTATATAAGGTATTAAACCCCTTACATCATTATACATATATTAAATAGTTCATTTTTGCATATAAATTTTAACTTTTTATTGCATTTTTCTATCATTTAATACCTCATTTAGCTAAATTTCTAAATTAAGACTCCAGTTTGTAGTCTTAATTTATTAGAATTATATCATCTTCTTCATTTTTTGGAAAGCCCCATTTTGTAATTTTACAGTTTTCACTTGTCTCTATTAGCATTACACTATCGCCTTGTCCAAATTTCTGTTCAAACATATTTGTTATTTCGCACATAATATTTTTCAATACATTTTTACTGTTGGTTATCTCAAAAACAGAATATTGTAATCTATAACCATATTTTTTTATATATTTTGCAAATTTTGTTCTTAATTTATCATTCTGTATATCATAACTTATCAGAATCATTTAATAACACCACCTTTGGGAATTCTTCAATACTTTTTTCTTTCATCGTCCATCTATAATACTGTTGAATATATTTAAATATCTCTCTTTTGTATTCGTTTATTCCTTCTAACATTAGTAACATAAAGTTTGTTCCATCTTTCCAGTCTATATGGTACTGTTCATTATCTACGGTATATTTATAGTTGTCTAATTGCCTAAGATTCATACATTTTCTTATTTTATGGTCTATAATTGGCCTAAACGGTTCTATTATGTCGCAAACTAGTGACTTTCTTTTATAAAACTCTTTGTGCAGATTTCCTTTATATACGTCAAATCCATAAATATTTAATATTGCTTCTATATAATTAAATAGTATTGTATAACCTATGTCCATCAGTAAGTTGATTTTATCTCTTTTTACTCTTGGTTGCCTTCCTTTCCACTCAAATTCTTTAAATAATCTGTTAAAATATACCTTAGCCGCTACTCCTTCAATTCCCATAATTTCATAATTGTCCGGTTTACTTTTTACCAATTTGTCTATTTGGATGTCTAAATTCAGAATGCCATCCAATATTGTCTTGTCTCTGAGTCTTTTTAAAATGTCCCTTTGATTTCTTATTTTGTTAATTATTATTGCCTTTGCAATTTCATTTGATTTTTGAGTCATATATTGCTTTTTTCTTAAAAGGGTATTTCCTTCCATCATATAGTTAATTGTTGCATACACTTTAAATGTCGTAGAGAATAGGACTATTGAGAACCCAAACTTTTTACTTTTCTCTACTATTCCTGTTGTTATTGTAAAACCTCCAACAATAAATACTGCAAAAAGCTTATAACATGTTAGTTGAAATTTTATTTTACCATCTATATCAGTAATAATTATATTATCATTTTTAAATGATATTTTATCTCCTCGTTGTGGCATAACTATTACTATCTTTTTTTCAATAAAATCTGGCTCTGTTAACATATTAAACTCCTATCACATGCGGGTTCGTATATACACCTCTTACATTTTTCTATATTTTTTTGTTTAAAGTCTTCTATATCAAATTCGTGAATATCTTTTATTAGTTTTTCAAATTTTATATTCATTTCTAGATCTTCTTTTGGAAGCTTCACATTATATTTTTTATTATCACTTACGCTATATAAACTCAATTTTCTTATTTCATAACCCATTTCAATTAGTCCATAATATTGAGCATATATTTGAAAAACATAACCATCATATATTTGAACAATTTTATTTTTTCTCTCTACAAGTTCTCCTTTACCAATATCAAAAATATCAATTTTTCCTTCGATCCCATATTTTTGTGAATATATATCTATACCTTGTAAAATATTTTTTCTTGATGAATATGTTTTATTGTCAATGGCCTTATGAGCATTTGTTCCATTGATTTGATCTTCAGATTGATATAGTGTTTTATTTAGTTTTCCATATAGTTTATGAAAATATATAGAGATAGGACAAAATATAAAATCATTTAAATACGATATTAGAATAGTTTCTTCCACTACACACCTCTATTCTGTATATAGTTTAGCCATTCTTTTTCAGTAATGTCATACTTAATCTTATTTAATTTATCGTCATCTGTTCTTTTCATCTGTTCAATAAGCATTAGTCCCTTTCTAGCGATATTATATGCACCATTTGCATCTGCATCTTCTGGTAGTCCTTTTATTTTTGCTTTTGTATCAAAGAATATTCCTTCATTATTTCTTACAGGAGAGATCAAATTGTCCTCTTCTTGTCCTGTTATACTATTACGCATTTGAACCATTAGTTTAAATAATTGTAAAAATCCTAAACTGTTCTCTCCTCCTTTAAAGAATTCTATATCTGCTTTTTCAATAATTTCATTCTTTATATTGTTTAAGTCTATCTTATATTTTTCAAATAATTTTATAAATTCATCTGTTAATTGAATTTTATCGTCCACCCATATTTCTTTGTTGTTTTTATGTGTATATACTCTTTCTCCATAGCTACATAATGTCCATTTATTTTTTGTATCATTAAGTCTATCTGAAAACTTGCTATAATCAATGTCAAATTCAAATAATTCCTCGTCTAGATTATATCTGATATTATCCATCCTATTTACAAATTCTCTAGACTTTTCGAGGTTTTCATATTTTATATAAAATCTATTAATAAATCCCGTGGTAGGATCAATTTTACTTGTACACCAAGCTGGTATATAATATAAAATTCCGCTTTGTTTTCCTAGTTTGGTAAACGACTCAAATTTATTTGTTAATTGATATGCATTTAGAATTCCACCTTCTTCTAGCTTTGGTACATCTTTAAAGACCACATAATTTAATTTATTAATAAACATTTGCTCAAATTTTTGGTATATCTGCTTTTCCACCTTTATTCTAGAATTTTTAAATCCTTTATTTAAATCTTCTATTACTATTATTGCGTTGTATTTTCTCATTAATTCACAAAGTATATGTATTATTTGACTCATATATCCTTCTTTGAGTTCCTTAATATTCTCTATATTTTTCCAATCTTCTCTAGCTTGCTCTCTTTTGTTCTCTTTTTCATTTAGCAATCTATGATAGTTTGTTGAATATTGTATTCCTTGATATTCATTGTATATTTCATTTAACGATTTTTGATATACAATCTTTTCATCTTTATCAATTACACATACATATAGAAGATTTCTTTCTCCTCTATCTATTCCTATGACATGAATATCATCATTATATTTTAAATATTTATTAACTATTTGGTTTATATTAAGTATTTTTTCACTCTTAAAATTCATAGTAATTGGGACATGAAATTGAAATTTATCAACAGTATATCTTTTGTCTTTTATTAAATTATATTTAAATAAACTTGTAATTTTTCCGGCTTTTATCGTATTCTCGTTTTTATTTGCTACTGGTATATTAGCTGGGTGTGTTATTTTTTCATCTATACTCTTTTTTCTATAAAAAATCTCAGCATTTCCATTTAATTTATATATTGTGTCCTTAATATTTTCAGGATCGAATACAGCTTTCCAATACATTGTATGTAGATTTTGTTTTCCTTTTGAATATTCAGAAAAATCCTTATTATAAATTTGAAATAAATACAGCTCTCCTCTTTCTACTAATTCATTTATGTACTTTTCAGAATACTCTTTATATTCAATCTTGTAGCCTTGTTCTTCTACTTCCCTATAAAATTCACTTATATCGTTATATTCTACTGTTTTTTTAAATTTAAAATTAAAGTTTTTCCAGTCCTCATGCTTATTTAAAGATTTTTTATAAAAATCGATTAATTCATGACAAAAATTTATATCAAAGTCTTTACCCTTTTTATGGTATCCCTTATTATACTTTTCTAGTAATTCATCTGACGGTGCAAATTCATTAATCCTTGACTTTGAAAAGAATACTTTAGGTAACATTTTGTTTGGTCCCGGCAACAATTTATATTCCATTTTCTTATAATTATTATTTGTATCTGAATCCCTATTGTCAACGTTAAATATTTTTTTGCAGTATGGATTCATTATTCCTAAATAATATTTTTCATCCTTAAGTAAAATCACTCCTAAATTTGCTTCTTCTTTGTTTAGATCCCATCCATTCAATAGAGTCGGACAAGCGAAATTAATCTTTATTTTTTCATTAGAATATGGTTTCTGCGTTAAATAATTTCTCGTCTTGTTATACAACGGAATAATATCTCTAAACACATCATAATATGATATTAATTCTGAATAGAACTCATTATCTTTTTCTATTGTTTTATCTTTGGGTATTAGCGTCTTCATAAAGACTTGTAACAGCTTTGTATCATCTAACAGTTTTTTTATTTTAGCAATAGAGTTTTCACTCTTGATTAAGCATTTATAATCTTCTTGTATTTGAATGCTTTTGAAATTATCAAAATCCATTTTTATTTTCTCTACTATCTCAGTTTGTTGCATATTATTTGATAAATATTCAATTATCTTATCGTCTTTCATACAATTAATCAAAAAACTTAAGGAATAATTTCTTTGTTTTCTTAAATACTCTTGCTTTTGTTTTGAATACTGCTCTGTACCAACTTTGAGTCTTCCAGTATATTCTGTATCATATTTTTCACTTATATGATTTCTTATATAACTCCAATCACTATATATTTCATTTGAAACATTACTTAATGTTCCATCATTATTTATATAAATTAAGTCTAGATTATAGCTATTTATTTTTGAGAAAAGCTCATTCACTTTACTAATTATAGGAAATATCTGTTGGTAATATAAATTAATACTGTCAATTAATTGTATATCATCTTCTATAACATCAAATTTAAAAGATGCTGTGTCTATATCACTTAATATTTGTTTATATAATTCGCGTAATTTTGGGATTTTATTAGTATGTGTTTGGTTATACTCATTAATATACTCATTTATTCCCTTTATTTTTGTTCCTTCATCTTTTGTTTTTCCCGATATTATAATGTTGTAACATTCTATTCCTTTTTGCGTTAAAATATCATTATAATAATTAATATCAAAAATTTCATCAATGCTATTTACCTGAATATACTCTGCTAGTTCTATATGTATTTTTTCTATTATCTCTGGAATAAATTTTAGAAGTTTATTATATATTTTTAGGTTATCAACAAACGTAGGAAGATTCTCATTTATTAATCTATATGCTATGGCTGTAGATTTTTCCTCTTCTAAATACATATTTTCTCTATTTTTATTATATCCCGTAAAGTATGTTGTAAATTTGTTAAATTCATTAATATCTTGAAGTTTCTGTTTATCTTCCTTATACATATTTATTAAATATGTATCAATTATGTCTTTTTGGAATAGTCCTTTGTACTTATTATTATTTTTAAAAGATTCCGAAATTTGTTTTCTTAGTTTTTCTTGGGTTTTAGTAAATTCTTCTTTTTGGTCTTCGTCTTTTTTATCAATAGAGTATAGTTCATAATATTTATTCAAGTTGTCTAGTTTAATATCTTTTAAACAATCCTCAATAAAAATCTTATGATATTCGTCACAATATTTTTTAACTTTGTTATATATTTTTGCTCTATGCTCATCCTCTCTTATTATTCCTTCTTTTTCCATATTTTCTTTCGTTTTGCCCTGGGGAATAAGTTCAAATCTTAGTGTTTTTTGAACCGGATAAAGTTTACGTAAATTACTGTATAAATTAAACATATTTTTTCCTCCTTAATGTGTATTTTTAGTGTGTATATGTGTCAATCATGTGGTAAATATCTTTTTGTATTTTTTGAATTTTGTGTTATACTATTCATAAGTGATTCAAGTAGTATAATTTCTTTTTTCAACAATTCAATTATACTACTTTAATCACTTTTTTTCTATATTTTTTGTTTCACATCAATTGTAACACTACATTTATATTATTTGTAAGTTTTTGTAAATTACATATTGCTTTTTCATTGATTTTATGCTATTATAATTATAGATTTTTTGTCGAATAATGTTGTTTTAAGGAGGATAAAATGAAGTCTACAGGAATAGTAAGAAGAGTTGATGAATTAGGAAGAGTTGTAATTCCTATTGAATTAAGAAATCAATTTGACATATCAGAAAAAGATCCAATAGAAATTTATGTTGATGGTTCTACGATTGTTTTAAAGAAGTTTGTACCTAACTGCATTTTTTGTGGTTCTGATAAGGATTTAACACAATATAGAGATAAACAAATATGTAAAAAATGTATTAATAAAATTTCTACAATAGATGAAAAATAGTGTCTTAGTGTCTTTAAGGCACTATTTTTTTAAAAATTTTTGATATATTTCGTTTTTATTTGTGTTTCTATCTTTGGCTATCAGTTTAATTATCTCTTTTTTTTCCAATCCTTTTTTTTCATAATATTCATATTGTTCTTCTAATGGCATTTCCTTTTTTGAACAATCTTCCTGTTCATTATCATTTAAGTCTAATAAAATTACATATTCTCCCTTTATTTCTTCTTTTCTTGAAATCAATTCACTTATCTTACCTCTTATGTATTCTTCATGTATTTTGGTTATTTCTTTTGCTAATATGCAATTTATGTCTCCTATATTTTCTAAGATATCGTTTAATGTTTTTAGTAATTTATGTGGTGCTTCATATAATATTATTGTTTTATTTTGCTTTGAAATCTCATTTAGCTTTTTTGTTCTTAACTTTTTATTAATAGGCAAAAATCCATAAAAAATAAATTCTTTTGTGTTAAATCCAGAACATATTAATGCATTTATAAGTGCACATGCTCCTGGTATTGGAATTATCTCTATATTATTTTCTATAGCTTTTTTTACAATTTCCTCTCCTGGATCTGATATCCCTGGTGTCCCAGCATCTGTAACTAGAGCAATATTTTCACCATTTTTTAATTTGTCAATTAACACATCTGATTTTACTTCCTCATTATGTCTGTGGTAACTGATTAAAGGCTTTGTTATAGCATAAAAATTTAATAATTTTAACGTATGTCTTGTATCTTCCGCTGCTATAACATCAACCTTTTCTAATACCTTTAATGCTCTTAATGTTATATCCTCTAAATTTCCTATTGGTGTAGCTACTAAATATAATCTTCCGTTCATTGTAATTCTCCTTACATTTTATTATATATTTTTAATATTTCTTCTGTATATTCTCCTCTTTCGTTGTAAACATATAATGGTTTGTCTATTTTTAGAAATTGACCTCCATTTTTCACAGCTTTTATTAGTATTAAATTTGGCTCTTTTTTTTCATATGGATGGACAAATCTTATTTCCTTAGGTTCTATTTTGTTCTTTCTTAACTGATATATTATATCTACAAGTCTTTCTGGTTTATGTACCATATATAATGTTCCTTTATCTTTGAGCATTATGTAGCTTATCTTTATAAAATCTTTCAATGTTGCTGTTATTTCATGTCGCGATATTAATTTCTTGCTATTTTCATTTGTTTTGCCTGTATCCATTTTCTTGTATGGCGGATTTGTTATTATAAAGTCAAAACTATTTTTATCAAATACGCTTTCTAGGTCCTTAATATTTTTATTAATAATTTCAAATCTGTTTTCTAGGTTATTTAATTTTATGCTTCTTTGTGCCATCTCTGCAACTTCTTGTTGTACTTCTATACCATATATTTTGCTTAAGTCTGTTTTCCCACATAATAGTATTCCAAGTATTCCTGTGCCAGTTCCCAAATCTAAACCTACTGTTCCTCTTTTTATATCTTTTGCATAATTTGAAAGCAATACGCTATCTATTCCAAAACAAAATCCATCTTTTCGTTGTATTATCTTTAAATCTTTATATTCTAAATCATCAATTCTCTCATTATTATTTAAATGCATTTTACTCTCGCCCCACTTTTAACCCATATGTACTATATATTATAATAAACTTTATTTATTTTTTCAATAAGATAAAGCATAATATATTTATTTACATATAATATATTAAAAAACTTTTGGGGAGCGATTTATTATGGATAAGAAATATGATAAAAAAGAAAAAATAAATTTTGCACTAAAAAAAGAGAACACTATTTGCTCTCTTTTCGAAGTAGAAAAATTTTTACGAAGTGGTACTAAAATCATAAATGGAATAAAACTATTCAATATATTAAAGAATTAATTTTGCTTTGTAAATAGCACATCAAATTTTATCTTTTCATCTTTAAATGATTTATTTTCTTCTCCGTTTATTAATATTTTAATTTTATTTACTTCTGTTAATTCACACAATGTATTTACTATAGAGTACACCGTTGCCTTTTCCTTTTCTTCTCCACCTTGATGATTTTCTATAAATTCTTTTGAAAAATCCACATACAAAATATCATTTTTTAATTCCACATTATTAATAATTGTACCATTTGGAACAGCAGATTGTAATTTATTATTTTTTGGCTCAGCTATAAGCATTTCTATTAATATTTTATATGGATTATTTAATAATGTTTTTACATCTATTAATCTACCTTCTGGCATTAGCTCTCCTGTTTCTTTGTTTTCATAATACAAAGAAATTATTGTTTGTCGCATTTGCTCATCTGTTATCTCCTCTTGTGGCTGATATTCTTCTTCCATTTTTTCTTCTTTATTACTAATAAAAAAGAAAAATACACCCAATAAAATAATTATTAAAATAATAATTATTAATACTATTTTTTTATTCAAAAATAACACTCTCCCTCTTCTCTAATAAATAATTTATTAATTATTATTATAGACAAGTATTTTTTAGAACTCTTTTTTTAAAGTTCATTGTGTTTCTATTGCTTTTTTCCAATATAATCATTTGACAAATTATACATTTCAATATAAAATTGATAGTATCGAAAGGAGTTACTTAAATATGATAAAGACTTTACACGTAGGGTTAGATGTTGGCTCTACAACAGTTAAAATAATTGTAATGGATGAAAATTTAAATACCATATATACAGATTATAAGAGGCATTTCTCGGATACCAAAAACACTATTTGTAATGTGTTAGAAAACTTAATTATAATGTATCCAGATACTGAATTTACTATTGCATTGACGGGCTCTGGTGCTATAAGTGCTGCTAAATTTTTAGATTTACCTTTTATTCAAGAGGTTGTATCTTGCAAAAGAGCTGTTGAAAAATATATTCCAGAAACTGATGTTGTTATTGAACTTGGTGGAGAAGATGCCAAAATTATATATTTTGATAAATTCATAGAGCAACGTATGAATGGAACTTGTGCTGGTGGTACAGGTGCTTTTATAGACCAAATGGCAAGTCTTTTAAATACGGATCCAACCGGTTTAAATGAACTTGCTAAATCACATAAGCTAATCTATCCTATTGCATCGCGTTGTGGTGTTTTTGCTAAAACTGATATTCAACCACTTTTAAATGAGGGTGCAGCTAAAGAGGATATTGCAGCTTCTATTTTTCAAGCAGTTGTTAATCAAACAATTAGTGGACTTGCTTGCGGAAGACCTATTAGAGGAAATGTTGCATTTTTAGGTGGGCCATTAAATTATTTATCTGAACTAAGAAATAGATTTATTGAAACACTAAATTTAAAAGATAATGAGATTATAGTACCAAATGAGGCCCATTTATTGGTTGCTAAGGGTGCTGCTTTGGATTCTCTTAATTCACATACAATTACAATTGAAAAACTAAAAAGTAAAATTGAAGTTTTAAAATCATCTCATGATGATACTTCTAATCCATTGAATCCACTTTTTTCAATAGATGCTGAATATGATGAATTCAAAAAACGCCATGAAAAAGACAAAGTTAAAAGAGCTGATTTTAAAACATTTAAGGGAAATTGTTTTTTAGGTATAGACGCTGGTTCAACAACTACAAAATTGGTTGTAATATCTGAGGATGGCACTCTTCTTTATTCTTTATATGGAAGTAATGAAGGTAATCCACTTCAAAGCGTTATAAATATGCTAAAAAAATTATATGCGGAAAAACCTTCTGAAGCAATTATTCGCTTCAGTGGTGTTACCGGTTATGGAGAAAAACTAATTCAAACCGCTCTTAATGTTGACTTAAACGAAATAGAAACTATAGCACATTATACTGCTGCCAAAGAGTTTATGCCTAATGTTACTAGCATTGTTGATATTGGTGGTCAGGATATGAAATATATAAAAATGAAGAATGGCGCCATTGATAACATTATGTTGAACGAAGCATGTTCTTCAGGTTGTGGTTCCTTTATAGAAACATTTGCCAAAAGCTTAGGGCTTTCTATACAGGACTTCGTTCAGAGTGCTTTGGAAGCAAGAAGACCTGTAGATTTAGGCTCTCGTTGTACTGTCTTTATGAACTCTAAAATAAAACAAGCTCAAAAGGAAGGTTATAGTGTTGGCGACATATCTGCTGGACTTTCTTACTCAGTTATTAAAAATGCCATTCAGAAAGTAATGAAAGTAAGAGATGTAAAAAAACTTGGTGCACACATTGTAGTACAAGGAGGCACATTCTATAATGACGCTGTTTTAAGAGCTTTTGAATTAATTGTAGGCAGAAATGTAGTACGACCTGACATTGCTGGACTTATGGGTGCATATGGTGTAGCTCTACTTGCAAAAGAACAATACGAAAATAATTTAGATATGGACTATGTATCTTCCATATCTAATATAAATGAATTAGATAAATTAGAAATAAATATAACTCATATACGATGTCAAGGATGTGAAAATCATTGTCTGCTTACAATAAATAAATTTAGTAATGGTACTAAATATATATCTGGAAACCGCTGTGAAAAAGGTGCTGGAATTGTTGATAAAACATTAGACAGACCAAACCTTATTAAGTATAAATTTGAAAGAACTTTTAACTATACTCCATTAGAAGAAAAGAATGCACCTAGGGGAACAATTGGAATTCCTAGAGTATTAAATATGTATGAGGATTATCCTTTTTGGTTTACATTTCTTACCAACTTAGGTTTTAGAGTTATTCTTTCTGAGAAAAGTAATAGAAAAACCTATGAAAAGGGTATGGAATCTATGCCTTCAGAATCAGTCTGCTTCCCAGCAAAACTTTCTCACGGGCATATTATAGGACTAATTAACTCTGGTATAAAAACCATATTTTATCCTTGTATTCCTTATTCTAGAAAAGAATACCAAAAGGCTGACAACCATTATAACTGCCCTATTGTAATCTCATATTCAGAAGTTCTAAAAAATAATGTTGAAGAATTAAAAGATAAAAATATCAAGTTTTTAAATCCATTTTTACCTTTTGAACCCGATAAATTAGCTGAAATTATAATGAATTTACCAGAATTTAAAGAATATAATTTTACTAAAAAAGAGCTTTTGTCTGCTGCTAAAAAGGCTGAAACAGAGTATCAAAATTATAAAAGCGATATACATAATAAAGGACAAGAAACTTTAAAATTCATGGAAGAAAATAATTTAAAGGGTATTGTACTAGCTGGTCGTCCTTATCATGTAGATCCAGAAGTAAACCATGGTATTGATACTTTAATAACAAGTTTAGGTTTATGCGTTTTAACAGAAGATAGCATTTCAAATTTAACAGAAGCCAAACGTCCTTTAAGAGTTGTTGATCAATGGGTATTTCATGCACGTTTATATGCCGCAGCCGACTTTGTTGGTAAACATGACAATTTAGAATTAGTACAACTTAATTCATTTGGATGTGGCGTTGATGCTGTAACAACTGATCAGGTAGAAGAAATATTAACAAGTTATGAAAAAATGTATACACTTATTAAAATAGACGAAATAAATAATCTAGGTGCTATTAGAATTCGTATACGCTCATTATTGGCCAGTATGAATAAACGTATAAAGGATAATAATTCTTCAATGTGTAATGGTAATTATGAAGTAAATAAAAAAATATTCACAAAAGAAATGAGAAAAGATTACACTATATTAATGCCCCAAATGGCTCCAATTCATTTTGAATTTTTGGAATCTGCAATGAAGAATAGTGGATACAAAATGGAACTTTTAAAAGATTGCACTCAGCATACTGTTGAAACTGGTCTTAAGTATGTAAACAATGACGCATGTTACCCTTCTATATTAGTTACCGGTCAAATGATAGAAGCACTAGAATCTGGTAAATATGATTTAAATAAAACAGCTCTAATAATGTCTCAAACTGGTGGAGGTTGTAGGGCAACAAACTATATTGGGTTTATTAGAAAAGCTTTAAAAGATGCTGGATTTGAAAATGTGCCTGTTATATCATTTAATGTTGTTGGTATGGAAAAAATGCCTGGATTTAAATTAACAATTCCTCTAATTGAAAGGTTAATAAAAAGTTGTATTTATGCGGACTTATTGCAAAAAATGCTTACAAAAAATAGAGCTTATGAAATAAACAAAGGTAAAACCAAAGAATTATTTGACTATTGGATGGAAAAGTGCAAAAAATTAGTAAATAAATCTAGTATTAAAGAATTTAAACAGAGTATCTTTGACATTGTATCAGATTTTGAAAAAATTGAAATTGATACATCTGTTATAAAGCCTAAGGTTGGTATAGTTGGCGAGGTTTTAATAAAATACCATCCTTTTGGAAATAACTTTGTAGCTGATAAATTAGAGCAAGAAGGAGCTGAAGTTATACTTCCTGACTTTATGGGATTTATAAAGTTTATAGCAACACATAAAATTACATTTAATAAATTAATAAAAACAGATGCAATAAAGGCAAAATTATTCAAAACGGCAATTAAATTAATTGACCTTCTGGAGAAACCTGTTATATCTGCTCTAAATAATTCTAAGAAGGGATATTTATTGCCTTGCAATATTTGGGATTTAGAAGAAAAAGTAAATGATATTTTATCAATAGGAAATCAAACTGGTGAGGGTTGGTTCCTAACGGCAGAAATGATAGAATATATTGAACACGACATTCCTAATATTGTTTGCGTTCAACCTTTTGCTTGTTTGCCTAACCATGTAGTTGGTAAAGGAGTAATTAAAACAATAAGAAGCAAATTTCCTGAAGCTAATATAGCTCCTATTGATTATGACCCTGGTGCAAGTGAAGCAAATCAAACTAATAGAATTAAATTGATGATGACAGTTGCAAAAGATAACTTAAAAAATAAAAATAACATAAACAAAGCAATAAAAAAAGAAAATTACATTATAGATGAAAAAAATAAAATTTCCAATTAATTTTGGAAATTTTATTTTTTTATAATTTTATATTTGTTTCCTTTAAAAATTTTTTTGCTTGGTTATATCCCTCATTATATAAATAATCAATTTGACTTGTATCTAAAAGAGAAACTTTTTTTGTTTTTATTTTTATCAAATAGTCAGCTTCATGCAATTCATATGTTGAAAGTTCATGACATAGAATTGACAATGAATCAAATATAGCATCAACTATATTAGCCTTTTTTTTCTCTTTTAGTTCTTCTTCAAATGTAACGCAAAATACTTTATCTGCACCATTTTCTTTTAATCCTTTCCATGGCACATTTTCTCTTATTCCTCCGTCAACCAAATATGTATCATTATACTCACATGGAGAAAAAACACCTGGATATGTACAACTTGCTCTAACTGCCTTTCCTATGTTTATGTCATTTACATATATTATTTGGTCGGAATATCTTTGCCTTTTTTCAAACGATGTAAAAAAATAGATTTTTCCATCATTTAAATCAACACTCGGAATTAACAGGTTAGTTTCTATCTGATTAATATTCTCTATATTTTTTTCTTTACATATTTTATTTATTATCTTTTCTATTTTCTTTCCACTATTTAATCCATCAATTATAATCTGACCTCTAAATATTAATCCTAATATTAATTTAAAAACGTTTTTTGCATCTACATATTTAATTTGTTTACAATATTTTTTAAACCATAAATATATATCATCTGCAGAATAACCTATTGCTTTTAATATTGCTATTATACTTCCCGATGATGCTCCTGAAAGGTATTCATATTCAACATTTTCTTCTTCAAGTGCCTTTAGAACTCCTATGTGTGCTGCACCTTTAACTCCGCCCTCCTGCTAAACATAATGCCAATTTCATATATATCACCCGTTAAATTATATTAATTATTATAAAATTTATTCTTATAATAAATATTTTTATATTTAATTAATTTTATATAAATTATTTTTAATATTTATTTTTTATTTAATTAATTTATTTAAAAAATTTTTAATTTCTTATTTTTAATAATATATTATTTTTATTATTTATAATTTTAAAAAATTATTTATTATTATTTTTATTAATTAATTATTTTTTTATTATTTAATTTATAATTTTTTTATTAATTAAATATTTTATTTTAATTAAAGAATTTATTTGTTTTTTTTATTAATTATTTTATTTGTTATTTAATTTATCATTTTATTTTTTCACATTTTTTAATTATTTGTGGAAAATTGCTCTTTTATTTTTTTCTATTTATTTTTCTTGTATAATTTATTTATAAGAAAAAAATACTTATTTAATATTTACACTTATTATTTCTATTATTTACTTTCAAGTCATCTTTTTTGAACTATGTAAACTCACTCATATAATTTTGAATTATTTTATATAATTTATTTTCCAGATTTCCCATTTCTAGGACTTTTTCCCTTATTTGGTAATTTCTATTGTTACATTTTTTAGGTGTACATAATTTTTGTTTTGTCTTTTTTAATTATCATCTTTCATATTTTTTATTTTAAATGTTCTCTTTTAATCTAATTACTTTATATCGTTTTTCTTCTTTAATAATTAAATTTATATTGTTATATTTTATATTAATTATTCATTTAATTATTTATTTAATTATTTATTTAATTATTTATTTAATTATTTATTTAATTATTTATTTAATTATTTATTTAATTATTTATTTAATTATTTATTTAATTATTTATTTAAT